>ERZ791917.11-NODE-11-length-276583-cov-5.270685_pt1 | contig 276583 bp, 265 predicted proteins | sample MGYA00510138_ERZ791917 | MGnify/ENA primary metagenome ERZ791917 (study PRJEB30046, sample SAMN00792102) | human gut metagenome | study: EMG produced TPA metagenomics assembly of the A metagenome-wide association study of gut microbiota in type 2...
GCGTAGACCTATGATGTTGTTGGTTAAGGTTAAAAAGGTTTAATAAACAACTTCCAGTTTCACCCTTTGATTTTTTAGATATGTTTCCTCATTTGATACGCGGTTTTTCGATATGTTTCCACAAACAGCCGGACGGCGTGATTATGTTTTCCACTGTCTCGGGGCATGTGGAGGCGGTTTATTGATGTCACGGGTTAAGGGATGACCTTCGAGAGGGTTGAGTTAGCGGTTTGGATGGTCAAAACATTCGCCTACCACAACTATCAGTGGCGGCGGGGAGATTTTGAGAAAAAGATAGATCTTTTTTGGAAAATCACCTTGCGTCATGGGGTGCTTGTGACGCTGCGTTATGAGATATTCTTGACGTGAAGGAGGTGAAGACTGTGTCAAAATACACGACGGGGGAACTTGCAAAGCTCTGTGGCGTTACAGTCCGGACAGTTCAGTATTATGATACCAGAGGTATCCTGATCCCCAGTGAGTTATCTGAAGGTGGGAGACGGCTTTATTCAGATGACGATCTGAAACGCATGAAGATCATCTGCTTCCTAAGGGAACTGGATCTTCCCATCAATGCTATCTCACAGATCTTGAATGAAGAGCATCCCGAGAAAGTGATCTCACTGTTAATTGAGCATCAGGAAAAATCCCTTTCGGATGAAATCTCTGATAAACAGGAAAAACTGGAAAAGCTGCGTGAATTGAAAAACGGACTGAAAAGCCATGAGTCATTCTCTCTCGAATCTATCGGTGACATAGCCGTTATCATGGAAGGTAAGAGGAAACTGAAAAGAATGCGCTGGATGATGATCCTAACCGGAATCCCAGTCACGGCACTGCAATGCTTTTCTATCATTTTCTGGATCGTCAAAGGCATATGGTGGCCATTTGTACTTTGGGTGTTGGTGGCTATTCCCTGGGGAATAATTGTCAGCAGGTATTATTTCAGACAGGTGAAATACATCTGCCCGGAATGTCACGAGCTGTTTAAGCCGACTTTGAAGGAGGCCTTTTGGGCGAATCATACGCCAACCACCCGAAAGCTGACCTGCACCGCATGTGGTCACAGAGGATTCTGCGTTGAGGTCTGGGGAGGTGACGGGAAATGAGAATAGGAGACAGAGATGAGTGGATACGTACCGCCATTTCAGATGACCGACAACATAATGAACCTGCTGGCGGAAACCAGTGAGCAGATTGGCCGGATCAAAGTTTTGTCGCATGGCAATTTGAACCCGCATTTACGGAAGGAAAACAGAATCCGGACGATTCACTCATCTTTGGCGATTGAGCAGAATCCTCTAACTCTTGAACAGATTACGGCTATCTTGGACGGCAAGCGAATCCTTGGCAATCCCAATGAAATCCGGGAAGTGAAGAATGCATACGCAACTTATGAGATGATCCTTGAACTCAACCCGTATTCTATAGATGACTTATTAGAGGCACATAAGCAGATGATGGCCGGGCTGATTTCTAAAAATGGCAGGTTTCGGACCAGTGTAGTAGTAGTTTTTGCCGGTGACCAAGTTATTAACATGTCTCCGCCAGCCAAACTTCTCCCAGGTGAGTTTCAAAATCTGATCACTTGGTACCATAATTCTAAAGTTCATCCCTTGCTTAAAAGCGCGATTTTCCATTATGAGTTTGAGTTCATCCATCCTTTTGCCGATGGCAACGGGAGAATGGGCCGGCTCTGGCATAGTTTGCTGCTGGGTAACTGGAATGAAATCTCTTTCTGGATGCCGATAGAGGAATTGATCTGGTCCAGACAGAAAGAGTAAATACCAAGCACTTGGCAGTCTGATGAATAGGGAGAAAGCAGTCCTTTTGTGGAATTTATGCTGGAAGTCATCTTGGACACGCTGAAGGAAACGAAATAAGCGATGACAAAAAAATAGTTAAGCCATTTTTGCGGCATCTGTCTTTCTGAAAAGGAGAGGTGGGTGCCGCTTTTTTGATAAAGAAAGGCGGTTTGACGAGACTGTGGAAAAGTTGCAAACTGCGGTGGGGACCACAGTATGCTGTTATGATTCATTCTAACGGATGTATTCAAATAGATTGCGAAACGATATACAATGTGTTACTATCCTCATAGAAATAATATAAGGAGGTTGGTTGTATGGCAGCAAGAACAGCGAATGTCAGTGCAAGAGTAGAACCTGAAGTTAAGGAAAAGGCAGAAACTATCTTAAAAGGCATGGGCATCCCAGCCTCTGTAGCAATCAACATGTTCTATAGACAGATTATTACAGATAACGGCCTTCCATTTCAGCCATCAAAGAATATCTCAGCTCCGAAGACACTGGGCGAGATGACTCGTGAGGAATTTGATGCGCGAATGGCAGAAGGGCTTCGTCAAGCGGATAATGGAGAAGTTTCGTCTGTAGAGGATGTTCGTAAGCGGGTTTTGGGGGAACTGCATGGACTCCTATAAGGTTAATATTACAAAGCAAGCAGAAGAGTCGATGCGTAATATTGCCTTATATATCGCGCAGAATCTTATGAATGTATCGGCGGCAGAAGGGCATGTCGATGCATTCTTGAATGCGATTGAAGAACTATCTTACAGGGCATCAACTGTGCAAACAATTCCAGAGCAGCCTTGGGGAGAGATGGGGTTTCGCCGGATCAGCGTCAAGAACTACTATATCTACTTCAAGATATATAAGGATAGAAAAGAAGTTTCTGTTCTTGACATTATCTATCAAGGACGTGATCAGAAAAAGGGTTTGAGTAAAAGTGGCTATGAGGAATAACTTAGTGGTCAAGCGATCAAGATAAGCGACTAAGTTACCGACTAAGATAAAGAATAGTCCCTTCACGTTCACGCGTGAAGGGACTTTTTCGTCCGATCATTTGCTCTTTCGTCCAAAATCGGGCAAAATTGGACGAAAAAAGAGCTAGTTGGACGAAAGGAAATTTATGAGGTCATTTGATTACAGCAAACTTGCTGAAAAAGCCTGGGATATGAACATAGTCAACCTCGTGGCCAAGATTCATGAATGCAAGGGCAGACAGGACCTGTTTGTCCGGCAAAAGCCCGTGGAGCTTGATCGCTTGGTTGAAATAGCCAAGATCCAAAGTACCGAAGCCTCAAACAAAATTGAGGGGATCGTGACGACAAGCACGCGGATGAAGCAGCTATTTGCTGAAAAAACGCGGCCAAGGAACCGGGATGAAGATGAAATCATGGGCTACCGGGATGTTCTGAACACAATCTACGAGAGCTATGAGTATATCCCCGTTAGGCCGTCTTACATTCTTCAGCTCCACCGGGATCTGTTAAAAAGAGCTGGCTTCTCTTATGGCGGCCACTTTAAGAGTGTCCAGAATTATATCAATAAAACCAGACCAGATGGAACGTCGGTTACCAGATTTGTCCCCGTTTCGCCTGCCGATACGCCGGAAGCTGTGGAAAGACTATGCAATGCTTATGAGCAGGCTAGCGCAAGCGAGCAAATTGATGCATTGGTCTTGATTCCTGCTTTTATCTGCGATTTTCTTTGCATTCACCCTTTCAATGATGGCAACGGCCGGATGAGCAGGCTGTTAACCCTGCTTCTTTTGTACAAGAGCGGCTACAATGTCGGAAAGTACATCAGTATCGAAAAGCAGATTGAAAAAACTAAGGACCGCTACTACGATGTTTTGCAGCAGATTGACTTGGGCTGGCATGAAGAGAAAAATGATCCAACGCCTTTTATCCGCTACATGTTGCAGGTGATCTTGGCTTGCTACACTGAGTTTGAAGATCGCGTCGGATTACTATCTGAGCATGGTCAAGGCAGTACGGCATATGATATCGTGAAGCACTATGCCCTGGAAAAAATTGGCAAATTCACTAGCGCTGACGTACTGGCCCACTGCCCAAGCGTCAGCCGGTCATCGGCACTTGCCGCGTTAAAGAAGCTTACTGAAGAGGGTCTTGTCATTCGAAAGGGATCTGGCCGGGGCACTTTCTACGTGAGAGCTGACAGCAGATAGTTGATATTTTTATATAAAACTTATTCCATTAAATCGTTATTTTATAAATAGTAAGTAAGTTTGTTATATGGTATACTCAATGTAGTCATGACGTGAGACAGCTATTTTTAAGTAGTTAAAACTCTCTTTAACGTTAAAGCGATAACCATGATTTGTTGAGGAAAAAAATATGACTAAATACCGCGCCGACATTACGGCTCTTAACGCAGAAAAAATTGGCAGCCAGGCTCATGGCTATGTAGAATTCACGACTGATGCTGACAAGCTCCACATCAAGCTGGAGATGTTCGACACCCCGGCTAACATCCAGCACTGGGAACACTTCCATGGCTTCCCGGACGGCAAGGATGCCCAGGTGCCAACCCTTGCCCAGGACACCAACCAGGACGGCTTTATCGACCTCGTGGAAACCGAACCGGTATCCGGCACGACTATGGTGCCCCTGGACGCGGCTCCGCACGAAATGTGCATCCCCCACGACAATTACCCAGTTGCCGACGCAAACGGCTACTACAGCTATGAAAAAGATGTCGACTTAGCTAAGCTGGAAGCCAAGTTCAAGGAAGTCTTCAACGACCAGGACCTGGCTCTGGACAAGCGGGTGGTCTACATCCACGGCGTGCCAACTGACCTGGAATTGCCAGAAAGCGTTGCTGGCAAGATCAACGATCAATACGACCAACACGTCACTCTTCCAATCGCGGCTGGTAAAATCAACCGCGTCGACTAAAACTAAGCCATTCAGAGGATCAAATTCCCCTGGATGGCTTTTTTCGTAAAAAAATTTTTGCAAAAATCTCGATCTTGATAGAAATCAATTGGGGAATTCGACTTTCCCGGTATATTAAAAGCATCAAAGCAAGGAGGTCGAAAGATCAATGCAAAAATGGTTAATGAAAAATCGCAATCGGCTGACGGCAATTACGGGCATCTTAATCGTCCTGGCCTTTGCCGCTAAATGGTTATTTAAAAGTGAAACAGGGGCGTCCGGCCTTCTCCTGGCCGCCTCCCTCATCGGCGGCTTTCCGATCGGCATAGAGGCTTGGCAGGCCTTGAAAGTCAAAGTCATCAGTATCGACTTGCTGGTGACCCTGGCCATCTTAGGTGCCTTCGTCATCCAGGAATTCGAAGAATCAGCCATCGTAGCCTTCCTCTTCTTGTTCGGTGCCTACCTTGAACGAAAGACCCTGGCCAAGACCCGGTCAGCCATCAAGGAACTGGTGGAGATGGTACCAGAAACTGCCCTCCGGCAAACTGAAGACGGCGACTTTGAAGAAGTTGACTTAGACGACCTGGACGAAGGAGACATCCTTTTGGTCAAGACCGGCGGCAAGATCCCGGTTGACGGGGAAGTCGTCTTCGGTTCCGGGACGGCCAACGAAGCCAGCATCACCGGTGAGTCCATGCCTTTAGGCAAAAAGCCCGGTGACCCGGTCTATGCCGGTACTATTTTGGAAAACGGGACCATCCGGATCAAGGCGGAAAAAGTCGGGGATGAAACGACTTTTGGCAAGATCATCGAACTGGTCGAAGAAGCCCAGGACTCCAAGTCCCAGGCTGAGCGTCTAATTGACCGCTTCTCCAAGTACTACACCCCAGTCGTCCTGCTCCTGGCCATCATTGTTGGCCTCATCAGCCAAGACCTGGAACTGGCCGTAACCATCCTGGTTCTCGGCTGTCCAGGTGCCTTGGTTATCGGGGTTCCGGTTTCCAACGTGGCCGGAATCGGCAATGGGGCCAAGCAGGGAATCCTTTTTAAAGGCAGTGAAGTCATCACCAAGTTCAGTAAGGTCGACACGATCATGTTCGACAAGACCGGGACCTTGACTTACGGCGACCCCCGGGTCAGCCAGGTGAAAAAGTACGGCCAGGGCCAGCTGGCTGAACAGCTTTTGGTCAGCGTGGAAAAAGAATCTGCCCATCCTTTAGCGAAAGCTATCACTGGCTACTATGAAGACCTGGAAGCTAAAGAAGTTGAAGCTTCCCAGGTTCTCCAGGGCGGCGGGATCGTTGCTCAAGTAGCTGGCCAGCAGGTCCTGGTCGGCAACCGCTACCTGCTTGACCAGTACCATGTCCCAGTTACAAAAGAAATGGAAAAGGACCTGGAAGAGCTGGCGGCGGCTGGCAATTCCCTGGTTCTAGTAGCTGTAAACGGGCAGCTGGAACTTGCTTTAGGCTTAAAGGACGAGATCCGGGCCGGGGTCAAGGAAGACCTGGCCGCTTTAAAGAAGCTGGGCGTCAAGAACCTGCTCCTCTTGTCCGGTGACAACCAGAAGACGGTTGACCTGGTAGCGGAAGAACTGGGCCTCACTGAGGCATATGGCCAGCTTTTGCCAGAAGACAAGGCCGAATTTGTCAAAAAGCGGCAGGCGGCCGGTGAAATCGTGGCCTTTGTCGGCGACGGGATCAACGACAGTCCGTCACTGGCCCGGGCAGACATCGGGATTGCCATGGGCAGCGGGACTGACGTGGCAATTGAAACATCAAACGTGGTCCTCATGAATGGCAGCTTTGACCGGATTCCGCGGGCTCTGGCCCTGGCTAAGGCCACCCGGCGGAATATGATTGAGAACATCACCATTGCCCTGGCTGTCGTAGCAGTCCTGCTGGCCAGCGTGTTAGCCAGCTCATGGATGAACATGGCCATCGGGATGTTTGTCCACGAAGGCAGCATCCTGGTTGTAATCTTGAACGCCATGCGCCTTCTGGCCTACCGGTCAAAATTGCAAAAATCGCGAAAGTTGATAGAAAACAATTTTTCTCAAGCAGCAGACCCGTATACTAAGGGCATCGAAAGTATCCAATAGGAAAAAGAAAGGACAAGAAATCATGCAAAAAGCAATTTTACAACTTGAAACATTAGCCTGCCCGACCTGCATGCAGAAGATCGCGGGGGCCATCGCCAATGTCGACGGGGTTGAAAAGACCAGCGTCAAGGTCCTCTTCAATGCAAGCAAGGCCAAGGCCAACTTCGACCCGGACAAAACCAGCCTGGACACGATCACGCAAGCCGTGAAGAATATCGGTTATGACGTCTTGAAGGCCAGCGCTAAATAAGAAAAAAAGCAAAAACAAGAAAAACGACTGATAAAGAAGAAAAAAGGAGAAAATAATGATCAAGGAATTTTTTACCAAGAACGATGAAATGTTAGACTTATATACGCAAGCAATTACCAAGGCCCATGGCGCCCACCACCCAGAAGTCTTTGAAGTCCGCAAGGTTTATGAAGACATCCAAAAGAAGGTGAAAGCTGGCCAGGAAGACTTGACTGCCGACTTCAGCAAGCTGCGGTCCTTGACCGCGGATTACGCCATCCCGGCCGACGCCTGCGGGGCGATGACTAAGACTTACCAGACCCTGGAAGAATTCGACCACTTGGTCCAGGGCTAATTTTTACCAGCAGAGGAGAGCAAAATGCAGCATATATGTGTCAGCCTGGTTCCCTTATTCGCAGACCTGCCAGAAAAAGACCAGCTTAAGATCAATTCCCTGGCCAGCCACCGGCGCTATCAAAAAGGTGAGACGATTTTTCAGCCAGGGGATGAAAAGCTGCAGATCGTGGCCCGGGGAAACATGAAGGTTTACCAGCTGTCCGCCAGCGGCCGCGAGCAGCTTCTCCGGGTTGCCCAGCCGGGTGACTATGAAGGGGAAAAGCAGCTTTTTGGCCTGGAAAACGACAGCTTCTTCGGCCAGGCCATGGAGAATACGGAAATCTGCAGCTTGAGCAAGGCCGACTTCAACCGGGTCCTCCTGGAAAATCCCCAGCTCTCCCTCAAACTGCTGGAACTCAGCACCCAGAAGCTGCTGGCTACGGAAAGACAGACTCAGTTCCTGGCCATGGAGCGGGTCGAAGAAAGGCTGGCCAGCTACCTGCTCGACTTGGCTAAGGTGGCTGGAAGCGACCAGGTCCAGCTGTCCATGAAGATGAAAGATATCGCCCTCTATCTGGGAACTACTCCCGAAACCCTCTCCCGCAAATTCAAACTCCTCGAAAAAATGGGCTATCTGAAAAGGACAGGCAAGCAGGTGAAAATCCTTGATGAAGACGGCTTGCTGGACTTGTAATAGGCAAGCAAAAAACAGAGTTTCCTCTATAGCTTAGGAAACTCTGTTTTTGCATTAGGCGCGTTTTTTGCTGATTGAAGCCTTGATGGCTAAAATGACAAAGGTGACAGCGACTGGAACCAGCCAGCCCAGGCCGTCCTGGTAAAGGGGCAGGACGCGGCCGTAAAGGCTGGTAATTGCCTTGACCTGCATCCCTGCTGGCAAAGTCCTGAAGAAGTCGCCTAGAGCGCAAAGGAAGGTGACTGCCGTCATAATCTGGTAGTCGACCTGCTTAAAGTCAAAGAGCTTGCTGGTCAGTGCCAGCAGGATCAAGGAAATGGCCAGCGGGTAGAGCAGCATCAAGACTGGCCGGGAGAAGGAAATGATGGCGGTCAGGCCCACGTTGGCAATGCCAAAGGCCAGGAGGCTGAAGATGATGGCCCACTTGTTGTAAGACAGGGTCTTCGGGAACATTTCCACAAAGGTCTCGCTGCAGGCCGTGATGAGGCCGATCGCCGTCTTAAGGCAGGCCACGAAGATCATCAAGGCAAAAATTACCGCCCCCAGACCTGGGAAGTAGTGGCGGGCAATCTCAGACAGAGCTTCCCCGCCGTTAGCGGCTAAGCCCAAGGCAGTCCGGCTCTGGGCCCCGACCAGGGCGGTAATGGCATAGATCACCGCCATCAAAAGGCAGGTAAGGACCCCGGTCTTCAAAGTCGCGGAAGCAACTTTTTCCGGCTTGGTAATCCCGAAGGTCCGGATGCTGGAAATGACGATAATGCCAAAAGCCAGGCCTGCCAAAGCATCCATGGTGTTGTAGCCGGCCAAGGCCCCGCTGATTAGTGGGGCGCTGGCGTATTCGCCGACCGGCTTAACTGCATGGTAGTTGCCCAAGGGATGCAGCAGGGCCGTGATCATGATAAAGAAGAAAAAGAGCAAGAAGGCCGGAGTCAGAATCTTGCCGATCCAGTCCATGATCCGCCCTGGTCTTAAAGAGAAGAAAAGCATGATCGCGAAGAAGATCAGTGAGAAAATAAAGAGGCCGGTGCTTTTTGCCATCCCGCTGGGCAAAAGAGCTGAGATCCCGGTTTCAAAAGGAACCGTGAAGCAGCGGGGAATGGCGAAGAAGGGCCCGATAGTCAAGTACAGAAGGCAAGTAAAGAAGTAGCTGTACTTGTGGCTAACCCGGCGACTGAGGTCTAATAGCCCTTCTGACCTGGTCATCCCTAATGAGGCGATGGCCAAAAGAGGCAGGCCCACCCCGGTGATCAGGAAGCCCAAGAGGGAGATCCAGAGCTTGGCTCCGCTGGCTTCCCCCAGATAGGCAGGAAAAATCAGGTTCCCGGCCCCGAAGAAGAGGCCGAAGAGCATGCTGGAAATCGTCAGCGATTCAGCATGCGTCAACTTTTCTTTCATGTTAATCCTCCATAAATCAAGTTAAAATAACAATAAATAGAAAGTAACAACTAGGAAATATAAATATGAAAACTATTGTGCCAAAGCACACAATTGCTTATATTTTACCATACAGACTGACAGAAAGATGAGAACATGGTGAATAATGACTCCTTTTGAAAAGTACCAGGCGGTTAAAAAGGCTTATGCCGCTGCCGCCAATGAAGAAAATGCCCAGGCCATGGGCAAGTACATGCGGAATCTGTTTCCTTTTTACGGGCTCAAAACGCCAACGCGGCGGGAATTATCCAAACCTTTTTTAACGGGCGTGTCTAAGGAAGAAATCGCCTGGGACCTGGTTGACCTTTGCTTTGAAGACGACTACCGGGAAATGCAGTACTTTGCCCTGGACTACTTGAAGAAGGTTCAAAAGCAGCTGACTTTTAAAGATTTAGGAAAAATCAAGCAGCTGGCGGAGACCAAGTCCTGGTGGGACAGCGTCGACAGCCTGGTCAAAATCGTAGGGCAGATTTTTATCAAAGATGAGGAAAACAAGGAAAAGACGGCAGCCCTGATGCTGACCTGGGCGCAAGATCCCGACTTCTGGGTTAGGCGGACGGCGATTGAATTCCAGCTGGGCTTAAAAGCAGCAACTGACACGGACCTGTTAGGCAAGATTATCGACCTTAATCTGGGCAGCAAGGAATTTTTCATCAACAAGGCCATTGGCTGGGCCCTAAGGGACTACTCCAAGACCAACCCGGCCTGGGTCAGAAGCTATATGGCTTCCCGCCAGCTTAGTGCTTTGAGCCGGCGGGAGGGCAGCAAGTACATCTAGTTGCTGCAGGTAATGATAAGTAAGCAGATAAGAGTGACAAAAATGTTTGAACTGAACTACTGCCCCCAATGCGGGCAAAAATTGACTAAAAAGGAATTGCCTCTGGACGGCTTGATCCCTTATTGCAAGCAATGCGGCGATTTCCGCTTTCCAGTTTTTTCCGTCGCCGTCAGCATGATCGTCATGAATGAAGGAGGCGATCAGGTCCTCTTGATCAAGCAGTACGGGAAGGACTCCTATATCCTGGTAGCTGGCTACGTTAACAAGGGAGAGAACGCTGAAGATACCTGCCGCAGAGAACTAATGGAGGAACTTCATCTAACGGCCAAAAGCCTCCACTTCAACCGCAGCCAGTATTTTGCCCCCTCAAATACCTTGATGCTCAACTACACGGTGACCGTTGACCAGGCTGAAAAGGTTAGTCCAAATGAGGAAATCGACGCCTGGAATTGGCTGAGTGTTGCTGAAGCCCACCAGCAGATCCGGCCAAATTCCTTAGCCCGGACTTTTTTGTTGGAATACCTCAATAAATGCAAGCTGGATAGATAACTTAAAGCTTATTGCCTTAGTGATATATCCTTGCCTTATTAAGGCTTACCTAATAAAAGTGATAAGCATTTTATTATTTTGTGCTAATAACTTGATTTTATTAATCGAATGCTTTATAGTATTTTTTGCTTTAAAAGGTAGACACTCCCGGCTCAGCCGCGGGTGTTTTCTTATGTTAACGGTATTTTGGCTAGGAATTTTGTATTTTGCTTGGTGAGGTAAAGCTTGGAAAAATGTGGCGCTTTTAAAAGGAATTTTGATTTCAGCGGTCTTTCTCCCCTGGAAGCTCAGAAAATGCTGGGCTATGTAGAATTGATGAACCAGTGCATGGACCGGGCCATGCAGGTTGGAGACCCTAGTGACGAGATTATGATTTTCCTTAGTGAAATTGGTGAAGAGCTGGGGGCTGCCCGGGCCTATATTTTTCAGTTGAATGAAAAGCAGCTCTTTGACAACACTTATGAATGGTGCGCGCCGGGAGTTGCTTCTGAGCGGGCGACTCTGCAGGACATGCCGCGGGATAATCTTGACTCGCCTTTTGCCCGGGCCTTTAGGGAAAATTCTGGTTACTATATCAGCGATATGGCAGCTTTCAAAGAGACTGATCCTACGTTATATGAGGTATTTTCCCGCCAGGAGCTCAGCAGTCTGGTCTTGTGCCCGTTTTATTTTGAAACCGACCTGGTCGGCTTTGTCGGGGTGGATGAACCAAAAGACATGAGTCTGGCCCTCCCGGTCATGCAGATTGCTTCCAGCCACATGTCAGGGCTTTTGCAAAAGTCCTTTTACGTGGAAAAGGGAGCTTCGGTTGACAGCGTGACCAATTTGTGCAGCGTGACCGCCTTCCGTCACCATGTTGCTTATGAATTGGCAGAAATCCAGGCTAATCCTGGCTTGAAGCTGGACCTGGTCCACTTCGATATCAGCAATTTTAAGTTTTTTAATAAAGAACACGGCTTAAAGGCCGGCGATGAGCTGTTAAAGCGCCTGGCTCAGGTGATTGTCCAAGAGGTAAACAGCCCTTGGCTGGTCCGGCCGGTTGCTGACCATTTTTATGCCTTGATTCCTGATAGCAAGGTGGACCAAGCCATTCGGAACGTTCACGATGCCATTATCGGGGATGAGGTCTTCGGGGCTTCGATCAGAGCCGGGATCTACCCCTTGTCTGCCAGCGACCAGCAGGTCTCCTTTGCCATGGACCGGGCCAGAATCGCGGCCAACAATGCCGTGGGCAACTACCGGAACTACTATTGCCGCTATGAGGAGAAGATGGAGGCAGACCTGACTTTGGCCAACTACCTGCTCAGCCACATCGACGAAGCCGTGGCCAAGGGCTGGATCAAGGTCTACTACCAGCCGATCGTGGACACCTTCAGTTCCAAGATCAGCGCTTATGAAGCCCTGGCCCGCTGGATTGACCCTAAGTACGGCTTTTTGAACCCGGGAGAATTCATCGAGGTTCTGGAGCGGGGACATTTGATCCACAAGCTGGACCTGCATATCCTGGACCTGGTCTGCCAGGACTTGGAAGAAGCGATGCAAAGAGGCGAGACCTATCCAATAATTTCGGTTAACTTGTCCCGCTATGACCTGGAGCTGCCCGACCTGCATGAAAGAGTCAACACGATTTTAGCCAGGCATGGGGTAAAAAGCTCCCAGATCCGGATTGAAATCACCGAGTCGGCCTTGCTCAGCAATACTGAAGCCGTCATCAAGGAGCATATCAGCCGCTTCCATGAGGACGGCTACCAGGTCTGGCTGGATGACTTCGGCAGCGGCTTCTCATCCTTGAACAGCCTGCAGAACTTTGACTTTGACCTGCTCAAGATTGACATGGCCTTTCTCCGCCACGCCAATGAAAAGACACCGACCATCTTGATGGACGTGATCGACATGGCCAAGCGGCTGGGGATTGAAACCCTGTCTGAAGGGGTCGAGACTAAGGATGAGTATGACTTCCTCCACTCCATCGGCTGCGTTTTGGCCCAAGGCTTCTACTTCTCCCAGCCTTTACCAAAAGACAAGATTAACGCCAAGCGGAAGGAGCGGGGGCTGGAATTTGAAAGCCTGGCTGAGCATGCCTTTTACCAGAAGATCGGCCAGGTCAATGTCTTGAATGCCCTCTATCCCTTCAGCGGGAGCAGTTATCAGGAGCTGGTGGAAAACGTTCCAGTCATGGTCTTTTTAGACAAAGGCGGAGACTTTGACATTATCTATGCCAACAAGGCTTCTAAAAGCTGGATTGAGTCCCTCCGTCTCAAGGGTGAAGATTACGCGGCAGCCGTCAAGGAAGAGTTCCGTGCCCTTTTAAGGCAGCTGGTCAGCCAGACCGATGGTGAAATCATTGAAAAGAGTTTCCGGATCAAAGACTATGCCGGCCGCCTGCGCCTGCAGCTGGTGGCAGAGATGCCGGGCCAGCGGGCATATGTAATCAGCACGAATATGGTTTGATTTCTTTAAGGCCTTTTTCTTTCAAACGCTTTTCGCTTATAATTTAACTAGTTTGAAAAATTCGAGGAAAAAGACGATGAATGAACTAGACAAAATGCGCTCCGGTGATTTCTACCAGCTGACGGCAGCGGAGGTGGAGCATTACCAGGAAGCGGGAATCATCTGGAACGACGAGTTCAGGCAGGGCAACAACCTTGACCGGCCAGCCCAGCTCCTGCGCTTGAAGATGCACCTGGGTGCTTTAGGGGACCAGGCCAGCTTTGGGACCAGCTTCAGCTGCCTGAACGGGCCGAATATCTATATTGGCCACCACTTTCTGGCCGCTGGGGGCTTGACCATCGAAGACGCGGGTGAGGTCCATATCGGCGACTATGTGACCATGGGGCCCAATTGTCTGCTGACGACAATCGCCCACCCCCGGTCAACCAGGCAGCGCCGCCAGCGCCTGGCCCAGGCCAAGGGGGTTGAAATCGGCAATGACGTCTGCCTGGGGGCGGGGGTCACGGTTTTAGCCGGGGTCAAAATCGGCGACAACGTGGTCGTGGAAGCTGGGGCCGTGGTGGCCCAGGATCTGCCCGCCAACGGGGTCTTTGCCGGCATCCCGGCCAGGAAAATCGCTGATCTGGCCAATGATTGCGGATAAGTGTCAACATATGGTTTGACTTTATCATTATGTTTTAAGTAAAATATCACTATCATCTTGCACTGAAGCGAAAAGTTGAGGAGTTAGCAATGAAAATAGCTTTGCAAGTTTTAGCCTGCCTGGTGGCAGTTGAGTTCTTCTATATCATGTATTTGGAAACTTTTGCGACGACTTCCAAGAAGACGGCAGAAGTTTTCCAAATGGACCAGGAAGAATTAAGCCGGCCGTCAGTCAATACGCTGTTTAAGAACCAGGGTATCTACAACGGCCTGCTGGCTGTTTTGACCTTGATTGCGGCCTTTGCCTTGGGCAAGATCGTCCTGCAGCTGGTCTTGGCCTACATGATCCTGGTAGCGGCCTACGGGGCCGTGACCAGCCAGCCGAAGATCCTCTTGATGCAAGGGGGCTTGCCTATCTTGACCTTGATCGTCAGCTTCTTTGCTTAAGGGCGGGATGCAAGATATAACTCTTTTTTCAGAAAAGCATTGCGCTGAGTTCTTGTAGGAATATAATATTTTTAATAAAAGGACCAAAATAGCCAGCGCAGCTGTTGAATAGGTGGGAGAAAGAAATGGTTGAATACAAAATTGACAAAACCGACCGACGCATTTTACAAATGTTGGAAGAGAACGCCCGTATTTCCGTCAAGGATATCGCGGAAGCTAACTTCATGTCTTCTCCAGCCGTAGCCAACCGCATCAGACGGATGGAAGCCAACAACCTCATCAAGCACTACTATGCTGACATTGACTACTCGTCCATGGGCTACGTGGTTAAGGCCTTCATCAATCTGGAAGTCAAGCCGGAAGACAAGAGCGAGTTTTACCCCTTCATCGAAAAGATTCCGAATGTTATCCAGTGCGACTGCGTGACGGGGGACTACTCCATGCTGATTCAGGCTGCCTACCAGCGGCCAGAAGAACTGGACCACTTAGTCAACGAGCTGCAGAAATTCGGCCGGACTAAGACCGAAATTGCCTTTTCCACCCCGATCGAGCACCGGCCAATCCCGGTCAAGACCGAGAGTGATGATGAAGAAGACAAGAAAGAAGACTGATTTTAAGCCTCCGTCTGCCAAGACGGGGGCTTTTTTTGACCTTTTTGCAAAGAAATAGCTAAGCTTGCCACTTTACCGCTTACAATTATACCAATTTGTGAGCAAAGACTTGACCCGGGCTGAAAAAACAGCTATGATTCCTATTGCAAGCGCAAAAATGCAAATTAGTCCAATAGCTTAAATTGAACTAGACCAAAGGAGAAGACATATGTGCGGAATTGTCGGTGTAGTTGGCAAGCCAGCTAGAGAAGTTGTTTTAAACGGTTTGAAGAACTTGGAATACCGCGGCTACGACTCAGCTGGTATCTACCTCAATGACTTACAAGGGCATGAATACTTGACCAAGGCGGTTGGCCGGATTGCCAACCTGGAAGAAAAGCTGACGCCAGAAGAAGAAGGGACGACCGGAATCGGCCACACCCGTTGGGCAACCCACGGCCATCCAACGGTGGAAAACGCCCATCCACACTACTCAGAAGACGGCCGCTTCTACCTGGTTCACAACGGGGTCATTGAAAACTACCTGGAATTGAAGGAAAAGTACTTGGCAGGCGTTCACTTCAAGTCTGAAACTGACACTGAAGTTGTTGTGCAATTGGTTGCCAAGCTGGCCAAGGAAGAAAACTTGGATGCTTTTTCAGCTTTCAAGAAGGCTTTGAAGCTGGTTAAGGGTTCATACGCCTTCTTGCTGGTAGACGACACCAAGCCAGACCACATTTACATTGCTAAGAACAAGAGCCCGATGATGCTGGGCCTGGGCGATGGCTTTAACATTATCGCTTCAGACGCGATCTCTGTTTTGGACCAAACCAAGACCTTCATCGCCTTGAATGACGGCGACTGTGCTGACGTAACCAAGGACTCAATCGAAATCCAGGACTACGACGGCAACAAGGTGGAAAGAGAAGCTAAAGTTTTGGACATCGACCCGAACGCTGCTTCCAAAGGCACTTACGAATTCTACATGCTCAAGGAAATCGACGAGCAGCCAGCAGTTATGCGCCGCCTGTCAACCGACTACTTAGACAAAGCAGGCAAGCCAGTTGTTGACGAAAAGATCGTTGACGCTGTCAGCCAGGCTGACCGGATCTACATCTTCGCGGCTGGTACTTCCTACCACGCTGGCCTGGTTGGCAAGGAAATTTTTGAGAAGTTCACCGGGATCCCAACTGAAGTTGGCTATGCTTCTGAAGCCGGCTACCACTTCCCGATGATGTCCAAACACCCATTCTTCATCTTCCTGACCCAGTCCGGTGAAACTGCCGACTCCCGCGTGGTCTTGACTGAAACCAACAAGCGGGGGATCCCAAGCCTGACCATGACCAACGTTGAAGGGTCAACCTTGTCAAGAGAAGCAACTTACACCATGCTTTTGAATGCTGGTCCGGAAATTGCCGTTGCTTCAACCAAGGCTTACACTGCCCAAGTTGCCCTGCAGGCAATCTTGGCCAAGGCCGTTGGTGAAAAGCTGGGCGACCAGGTTGCCAAGGACTGGAACTTGAAGCAAGGCTTGAGCCTGGCCGCTGAAGGTATCCAGGAAATCGTTGACGGCAAGGACAAGATCGAAGAACTGGCCAAGAAGTACCTGGTACCATCCAGAAACGCCTTCTACATCGGCCGGGGGATCGACCATGCCGTTGCCATGGAAGCTGCTTTGAAGCTGAAGGAAGTTTCTTACATCCAAACTGAAGGCTTCGCTGCTGCGGAACTCAAACACGGTACCATTTCCTTGATCGAAGACGGCACACCAGTTATCGCCTTGATCGACGACCCGGTAACGGCTGACCTGACCCGGGGCAACATCCAGGAAGTGGCTTCCCGCGGGGCCAACGTAATTACCATCGTTGGCAAGCAATTTGCCAAGGAAGGCGACAATATCGTCTTGCCGGAAATCGACTACTACCTGTCAGCTTTGCTGTCAGTAGTGCCAGCCCAGCTTTTGGCTTACTACGCTTCTAAGAACAAGGGCCTGGACGTCGACAAGCCACGTAACCTGGCTAAGAGCGTTACGGTTGAATAACTTTTTGGAAAACTACGCTAGCATCTAACAATTTACCGCACATTAAAAAGGACACCTGCCTGGCAAGTGTCCTTTTTCTGTTGAGATAATTTCGATGAAATCTGATATTAGCCCGAATTACGCAGGCCGGAAGCGACCCCATTGATGGTGATGTGGATGATCGATTCGTAGATGCCGCTGAGCTTTTCTTGCCGGCCCCGCTTGATCATTTCCAGCTGGACGTAGTTCAAGACATTGAAGTAAGGCAGGCGGTAGTCCAAGCTGCTTTCCAAAGACGGGTTGTCTTCCAAAAGCTTGCTGTGGCCTTCGATCTGCAGGATGACTTCCTTGGTCAGTTCCCATTCCTTCTTGATGATGTCAAAAATTGACCGGGTAGCTTCGTCTTCACAAAGACCAGCGTACTTTTCCGCGATTTCCATGTTGGACTTAGACAAAACCATGTCGACGTTGGACAGGAGGGAGTGGAAGAATGGCCAGCCCTGGTACATTTCCTGCAGTTCCTTCAAGTTATTCGGATCAGCATCAATGAAGTGCTTGAAGGCTGAACCAACCCCGTACCAGCCTGGGAACATGACCCGGCTCTGTGACCAGGAGAAGACCCAAGGAATGGCCCGCAAGCCGGACAGTTCGGTAATCTTCTTTCTGGCTGCCGGCCGGGAGCCGATGTTCAGGCTGGAAACTTCCTTAATCGGCGTAGCCTGGAAGAAGTAGTCATGGAAGTGCGGGTTGTCAAAAACAAGTTCCCGGTAAACCCGGTTGCTGTCTTCCACAATGCCGTCCATTGAAGCCGTAAAGTCCTGAATGTGGTCCTGGCCGACTTTTTGCTTGGAGACTATCCGGTCAACCGCGGCGGAAACCAGCATTTCCAAGTTGTAGTAGGCAGCGTCCTTGTTGCCGTACTTGTTCTGGATGATTTCCCCTTGTTCAGTGGTCCGGATCCGGTCCTTGATGGAGCCGAATGGCTGGGAAGTGATGGCTTCATATGATGGGCCGCCGCCCCGGCCAACCGTGCCGCCCCGGCCGTGCATGAAGGTTATCTTGATGCCGCGTTCTTCGCCGATGGCCGTCAGTTCCTTTTGGGCCTTGTACAGGCTCCAGCAAGATGCCAGGTAGCCGCCGTCCTTGTTGGAGTCGGAGTAGCCCAGCATGATTTCCTGGTAATTGCCCTTAGAAGTAACCCAGCGCTTGACGATGTCGAAGCTGAGGTAGCGTTTCATGATTTCCCGGGAGTTCTGCAGGTCTTCCACCGTTTCAAACAAAGGCACCACTTGCACCCGGGCCTTTTCGGAATCGAGCAGGCCGTATTCCTTCAGCATGATGGCTTGTTCCAGCATGTCAGAGATGCTTTCGGTGTGGGAAATGATGTGCTGCTTGATCACATTCTCGCCCAAGGTGTCCTTAAGCAGGCGGGCAGTGTGGTAGATCTTCAGTTCCTTTTGCAAAAGCTCTGACTTCGGTGAGTTGGATGAGTGCAGGCTGCGGGGATCATTGTTTAATTCATTGAGCAGGATCTGGATCTTTTCTTCTTCGTCCAAGTCGCTGTAGTTGTCACAGATCCGGGCACTCTTTAAGAGCTCTGCCACGCAGGCTTCGTTGACGCTGGAGTCTTGCCGCATGTCGATCGTAGCCAGGTGGAAGCCAAAGACATCAATAGCTTCCAAGAGCTCGTCAAAGTGACCGCCAGTAACTGCCCGGTCATGGTTTTGGATTAATGACCGCTTGATGGCTTCCAGGTCTTCCTTGAACTCGTAAGCATCCTTGTAGACCGGAACCTTGAGGGCAGCTTCTTTCTTAACGACGGCTTCCTTGGAGAAGACGTCCAAAAGCTCCATTTCCGTGTGGGCCAGGCGGCTTTCCAAGTAGTAGAAGGCCCGGCGGTAAGGTTCGTTTTCTCTGAATGGGGAGTTGTCAGCTGATAATTTGGCCAGTTCGGCAACTTCCGGCGTTGGTTGCACGTAAGAAGTTGAAACAGCCACTGTCCGGTAAAGGTCGTTGAGAGCCTTGATGTAGTATTCAAAAATGACTTCACTTTGAATCGTCGCGCTCAAGCGGAGGGTTTCCGCCGTAACGTAAGGGTTGCCATCTCGGTCCCCGCCGATCCACATGCCCATGGTGATCGGCGTTGCCCCGTCAACGTTGAGGCCCTTTTCCCGGGCCAGTTCCTTGTAGCGGGCAGTCAGCTTAGTGATGGCTGGAATCAAGGAGTCAGGGTAGTAGACCATGACGTTCTTGATTTCGTTGGAGACCTTCAGCTTCTTTTCCCGGATGATATCCGTCTGCATGATGATTTCAATGTAGCGGCGGAGCTGGTCGGTCCACTCTTTCCGGTTGATAGTGCCGGTCTTGACGTCCCGGTAGCGGCGGAGCTGGTCGTGGATCTTGTTAGTCAATTCCAGAATGGTCTTGCGCTGCACCTGGGTTGGGTGGGCGGTCAGAACTGGCACGACATTGACATGACTCAGAATTTCAGCGGCATTGTCCTTTTCCGCTACCAGGTCAACCGTTGATTCCAGCTTGCCCAGGTAATCCTTGTCCGTGTTGTTGAGCAGGTTGACTTCACTGGCCAGGTCAACATCTTCAGTAATGTTGATCAAAAGCGGCAGGGTTGCGAAGTAGCGGGCGACAATGATCATCTCTTGATTGCTTAAGCAGGCAATCTGACTTTCCAGCTGGCTGTGGTCGCTGCTGGCGGCAATTTTAACCAGGCCCTTGATCTTAGCGAATTCTTCATCGCCAACCAAATGGCGGGTGCTTTCGTCAAGCAAGTCAGTTAAAATCTTGACTTCTTCAGCAATAACCGCGTGGTTACTGTTGTTCTCTAATTTCTTAGCAGTCACGCTTAACTTCCTCTTTCTTTTAAAATAAACTTTGTTTGCTAATGCTTTTTCTCTATCATACGCCTTTTTTGTCTAAAATTGAATTAGCTTGGGCTTGCATTCAGCAACTTTTTCTAAAAAGCGAACAATCTTCTTGACAAAAATGCCTTTTTGCTTAATGGGGAACTATACAAGCTGCTTGAGCCAGCTGGCAAGCAGAATAATCAAGGGCACGCTGACCACAGACACTAAAGTCGACAGGCACAGACAGCGCATTGGGAAGGCGACCGGGCGGTTGGCCAGGAGGCTGAGCATGACGATAAAGCCGGCAACCGGGGCAGCCGCCATGATGACTACGGCCAGGTAAGCGGTTGTTGACAGGGGAACCAGGAGCAAGATCACGCTCATGCAGGCCGGCATAAGGAAGTTCCGCAAGAAGCAGATCAGCCAGGCCTTGCCGTCTTTATAGAAGTCACCCGAAATAGTCCCCAGGTTAGAGCCGATGACGATCATGCTTAAGGGGGTGTTAAGCGAGGCCACGTAGCTGACCGACCGGTTTATCACGGCTGGAAATTTGAGGCTGGCGCCAGTGATAAAAAGGATGAAGCCAATGGCCGTGGCGATAATGTTTGGGTTTAAAAGGACGGTTCTGAGGGTGTCGGCCAAAGGTTGCCGCTTTTTGAAAGTGCCGATGCCGTGGGACCAGACGAAGATGTTGTTTAAGACTAAGATGGGTACGGCGAAAAAGGTCCCCTTGCTGCCTAAGAGGGCTTGAATCAAAGGGATGCCGATAAAGCCGCAGTTATTGTAGACGGCCCCGAAGGCGATCAACTGCTTGTCGGGGTCATTTTTTAAGCGGGGCAGGCGGAGTAAAAGGCTGCTGAAGGCGATAGGGAAGAGGTAGTTGAGAGAGCCCGCCAGGAAGGTCAAGCCGAAGTCCTTGATTAAGCTAGCGCTGGCCGGGCGCTCAAAGGCGTTGATGATCAGGCAGGGGCCGACGATGTAGACCAGGATGGCGGTCAGGTCCTTGCCGGTTTCTTCATGGATCATGCCATTTTTCCGGCAGAGGAAACCGATGGCCATGAGGATGAACATGATGCAGATCTGCTCCAGTGAGATGAAAAATGCCATAAGAATGCTCCTATCAATCAGTTCTTATTAAAAGATTATAAGCCAATTTTTTCCTTAAAAAGAAAGAAGTTGAAAAAAGGGAGGAGAAAATGGTTGAAAAGCTTGGAGGCAAAAGGCTAAACCTGTTATACTGATTTAGTCATAATTGCAGTAGAAAATTTAAGAAACAGAGGAAAATCTATTGATCACAGTAACAGATTTAAGTTTGCAAATCGGCAGTCGTACCCTTTACAGCGACGTCAACCTTAAGTTCACGCCGGGTAACTGCTACGGCATCATTGGGGCCAACGGGGCCGGCAAGTCGACTTTCTTAAAGCTGCTGGAAGGAAAAATGGAACCAACAACGGGCTCAATCAGCATGGGGCCTAACGAAAGAATGTCCAGCCTAAACCAGGACCACTTTGCCTTTGAAGATTTTTCCGTTATGGAAACTGTGATTCAAGGCCACCAAAAGCTCTACCAGGTCATGAAGGAGCGTGACGCCCTTTACGCCAAGGCTGACTTTAGTGAAGAAGACGGGGTCAAGGCGGCTGAACTGGAAACGGAATTTGCGGAACTGGACGGCTGGAACGCGGAAGCTGATGCTGCCCAGCTTCTACAGTCCATGAGCATTCCGGAAGACATGCACCAAAAGCAGATGAGCGAGCTAGCGGAAAGCGACAAGGTTAAGGTTCTTTTGGCCCAGGCCCTTTTTGGCAACCCGGACATCCTTCTTTTGGACGAACCGACCAACGGTCTGGACGTGCACACCACGGCCTGGCTGGAAAACTTCCTGGCTGACTATGAAAACATCGTCTTGGTTGTTTCCCACGACCGTCACTTCTTAAACCAGGTCTGCACCCAGATGTGTGACGTTGACCGCGGGCAGATCAAGCTCTACGTCGGCAACTACGACTTCTGGTACGAGTCAAGTAAGCTGGCCACGGAACTGGCCCGCCAGCAAAATGCCAAGAAGGAAGAACAGATCAAGCAGCTGCAGGAATTCATCGCCCGTTTCTCAGCCAACGCTTCCAAGTCCAAGCAGGCTACTTCCAGAAAGAAGCAGCTGGACAAGATCAGCTTGGACGACATCAAGCCATCCAGTCGCAAGTACCCGTACATCAAGTTTGAGATGAACCGGGACCTGGGTAACGACTTGCTGAGAGTGGACAATGTGTCCTACAAGTCCGGCGATGAGCAGCTTTTGGACAATGTGTCCTTTATCATCCGGCCAGGTGACAAGGTGGCCTTCTTGTCCAGAAACACCCGGGCAACCACAGCCTTGATGGAAATCATCGCCGGCCGCCTGGAACCTGACTCCGGGTCTGTTACCTGGGGACAGACGACTTCCTTTAACTACATGTCCAGAGACCTTAACGCCAACTTCGACAATGATGAATTGACCATCCTTGACTGGCTGCGCCAATATGCTGACAAGGAACATGACGACAACACCTTCTTGCGGGGCTTCTTGGGCAGAATGCTCTTCAGCGGCGATGAGATCAACAAGCAGATCAAAGTCCTGTCTGGGGGTGAAAAGGTCCGCTGCCAGCTGTCCAGAATGATGCTGGAAGCAGCCAATGTGTTGGTCATGGACGATCCAACCAACCACTTGGACCTGGAATCCATCACGGCCTTGAACGAAGCCATGGAAAACTACCCTGGCTCAATTCTCTTTACTTCCCACGACCACGAGTTCATCCAGACCATTGCCAACCACATTATTGAAGTTGGTCCAAAGGGTGTGGTGGCCCGGGCCGACATCAGCTACGACGACTTCCTGGCCCACCCGACTGTTCAGGAACAAGTTGCGAAGATTTACTAAAAGCAATAATACAATACGAAGAAGCGCTTATCCCAGCTAGGTGGATAAGTGCTTTTTAGGTTTGGGTGACTTTAACTTTGTGTTTCGTCATGAAACGGAAAAAATAAAATGGTGAAGCTCGAGAATGAGTTTCACCATTTTTGGTATGTGTAATTTTTGGCCACTATTCATGAAAATCGATGGCAAAGCGGGCCAGAAGGACCAGCAAGAGTTGCAAGAGGTTCAGCCAGAGAAAGCCAGAGCCTAAAGCAACAGGGGCGACCATTTCGCCAGCTGTTAAAAGCAGGAGGGCGGCCAGGAAGAAGAAGATTCCCCGGTCGTCCAGTTTGTTTATCCGCAGGCTGAGCCAGGCTTCGCAGATGAGCATGACGATGAAGACCAGGCCGGCGACAATTGAAGGGATGAAAGAGGACCAGCCCATTAGTCTGGCCGAGTTGCAGACGTCAAGCAAGCTGTCCAGGCCGGCCCAAAGAAGAAAGAGGCTGAGCAGAAAGCTGACAGCTTGCAAAATTTTGGTAATGACTTTCAAATGAACACCTCGATTCTCAAAGAATATTTTTCCTTCAGTATAATGCGAAGAATTTTTTTGAGCAAACGCATAGATTTTGTTAAAATTTGTTATTTTCACTTAAGAACATCCTTATTTCTGTGAAAATGATGTAAATGACGGTCTAAATACAGACAAAACAGTGCTTACTCTTTAGGATAGTCAAGAATAATCTCCAAGCAAAAAGCCCCAAGAATGAATCTTGGAGCTACTTTTGCGCTTAAACTAGGCAATGTTTTTCAAAATATTAGTTCGGTAAAGAAGCAGGTTGATCACGACTATCCCGCTGGTTACCAGGAAGACGGCGCTGTAGCCGAAGTGGGCGGAAACCGTTGAACCTAGCAGCGGGCCAAAAATATTGCCGACGTACATAGCACTTTGGTTCCAGCTGAAGACCCGGCTGGTCAGTTCCTTTGGACTGTGCTTGGTCAGCATGGTCTGGACCTGCGGGAAGAGGCAGGCGTCAGTAAAACCAACCAGGAAGCGGCAGACGCCAAGCTCAACCGTGTTGCGGACGAAAGCCGTCAAGAAGAAAAGGATGATCGATCCAATCAAGCCGCCTAAGATGATCTTGTGGGTCCCGATCCGGTCACCTAAACCACCAAAGTAGGAAGCCGCGGCCACCGTAGCAATCCCTGGTAAAGCCGCAATTACCCCGCTGACGAGGACGACCTGTCCTGAATCGTGCATCAAGCTTCGGACATACAAGGAAACGATCGGGTTGATGGAGTTATTGGCCGCTTGAATGATCAAGGTCGTCAGCAGCAGCCCCAGAATCAATTGCCCGCTCTTAAACTGCTTCATCGTGTCCTTAAAGCTGCCTCGCTGCTTGCTCTCAACTGGCACGAAGTCATCTTCATGGATAAAGAAGACAGACAAGATAAAGCAGGTGAAAAGCAGAGCCCCGGTAATAAAGAAGGTTACCCGGTAGCTAAAAGCCTGCGATAAGGCCCCGCCGGCAAAGGGCCCCAGCAATTGCCCCCCGGTCTGAGCGGAAATCATGATCCCCAGCGCCTTGCCCGCCTTGTTCTTCGGCGTTTCTGACGCGATAAGGGCGTTAGAGTTGGAGATGAAGCCGGCAAAAACCCCCTGCATCACTCTGAGGAACAGCAGCTGCCAGACATTCTGGGCCAGGCCCATGCAGGTAAAGACGACCGCCATCCCCAAAGAAGCCCGCAGAATCATCGGCTTGCGCCCCTTCTTGTCGGCCAGCTTGCCCCAAATCGGGGAAACCAGGGCCGCCACCACGTAGACCGCTGAAAAGACGATCCCTGACCAAAAGCTTAGCTGCTGGTGGCTGAACTTGCCCAGGGTGTCAATGTACAGGGACAAAAAAGGCGTGACTTCCGAAAAGGCAATCCCCGCCAAAAAGACGCTGACCGTCGAGACTTGCAGATTTCTTTTCCATACCGGCTGCTTTTGCAATGTGTGACCTTCCTTTTATTTCAGTTTTGCTAATAAATAATTTACATATCCTTTACCTTACTCTTGCAGGAAAAATAGTCAAGAAAAAAAGCTCTCTAATAGGAAGAGAGCCTTTTCAAAAAGAAAATCTTAAATTTTAGTTGTCGTTGTCAGCGATCCCGAAGATCTGCAGGAATTGCAGGAAGAGGTTGATGAAGTCCAGGTACAGCATCAAAGCCCCGTTAACAGCCAGGCCAAGTTCTGGCAGCTGGTCGCCGTAGTTAGCATAGATGGTCTTCATCTTTTGGGCATCCCAGGCAGTCAAGATCGTGAAGATGATGACCCCGATGATGGAGAAGATGAAGCTGGCTGGCGTGCTCTTTAAAAACATGTTGACCAGGCTGGCCACGATCAAGCCCCAGATGGCTGCTGAAGCGTAGGCCCCGATGGTGTCCAGGTTCTTCTTAGTCACGCTGCCGTAAGCTGCCATACCGATGAAGACGGCTGAAGCCGAGATGAAGGCCCCGCCGATTTGGGCGCCCGTGTAGGCAAAGGCCAAAAGGGAGAATTCCAGCCCGTAGATAACCGCGATAGCCATCAACATGAAGAAGGCCGTCGTTGGCTTGCGGGTAGCCTTAAAGCTGATGCCTATGCTCAAGATCAAAGGCAGTAACAGCAGTACCCAGAGGAAGACCCGGTTGGTGAGTAGCGGCAGCAAGCTGCCAGAGAAGACCGTCAAGGTCAGATAGGCGGTCAAGGCTGAGACCAGAACCGCCAGGCCCATGATGGAATACATTTTCGTTAAAAAGCCATTGAGCGCTGAGTCGTCAACGATGTGGCGGCGCTCTTGTTCAGGCGAAACGTTAAACATAATTTCTTTTGCTCTTTCTAAAAAAACTAAAAAAACTGTGTACAGAATTTATTCCCAGATTGCCGTTTTATTCCGGTAATCAACGTGATATCCAGGGTTTAGATATAACAATAACATAGCCCCTAAAAAATGCAAGCTAGACGGTTTTTCCGGCAAAAAACTAAAGAAAAAATCAAGAAAGTCTGGCTTGCAGGAAAAATAAAGTGGCGTATCGATTGAAGAAAGCGGGTAAAAAGTTCAAAATTAATAGCTAGAGGAGGTCAAAATATGTCAAAAGAATATGCTGATCGGCCAATCGGCGTTTTTGATTCCGGCCAGGGGGGCTTAACGGTCCTCAGCCGCCTGGTTGATCTGATGCCAAACGAAGACTATGTCTTCTATGGCGACTCAGCCAATGCTCCTTACGGAGTAAAGAGCAAGGAGGAAGTCTACCAGCTTGCCAAGCGGGTAGTTGATGAACTGATTGACAAGCACCAGGTCAAGGCCGTCATGATTGCCTGCAACACGGCAACCAGCGCGGCGGCTGACCGCCTGCGCCAGGAATACTCCCTGCCGATCATTGGGATCGAACCGGCTGTCAAGCCGGCAGCTGAAGAAAATCCCGGCCGGCCGGTTGTTGCCATGGCCACTCCCTTGACCCTGGAGCAGGATAAGTTCAACCAGCTGGTTGCTGAATGTGCTGAGCCTGGCCAGGTGGTCAAAGTGCCAGCCCCGAAACTGGTCGAATTGATCGAAAAAGGGCAAACTGACAGCCCGGCCATTTACCAGTACCTGGAAGAATTGCTGGCTCCATATGCTGGCAAGGCGGCAGGAGTGGTCCTGGGCTGCACCCACTTTCCTTTTGCCAAGCAGGCCATCCAGGAGATCTTAGGCTCCCAGGCCAAGGTCTATGACGGAGCTATCGGGGCCGCTGCTGAAGTCAAGCGGCAACTGGCCAGCCGGGATGAACTGAATGCCAGCAGCCAGCCTGGCCAGATCCTGTTTGAAAACAGTGCCCCAGCCGGCGCCGATTTGAGCAAACGCCTCTATGCCCTTTACCGGCAAAAGCAATAGCTGGCAAAAGGCGTTTTTTCAGCTAGAATAATAGTAAGAAAGCAGACAATTAGTTTTAGATTATTAGAGGAGGACTTATGCAAAAGCCAGCAGAATGCACGACCATTTTAGTCGGCAAGGACGCCACCATTGATGGCTCCACGATGATTGCCCGCAGTGAAGACGGCGGCAGCACCATTGTCCCTGAAGCCTTTATCGCGGTTAACCCGGAAGAGCAGCCAAAGCACTACAAGGCTGTGATCAGCGGCCAGGAAATTGATGATGAAGACCTGCTGCCAAATCCTATGCGATACACCAGCGCTCCAGATGCTTCCGGCAAGCGCGGCATCTGGGCCGCTGCCGGCATTAACGACGCAACGGTAGCCATGACGGCCACGGAAACCATCACCACCAACAGCCGGATCCAAGGGATTGACCCCCTAGTTGAAAAGGGCGGCCTGGGTGAAGAAGACTTTGTCACTTTGACTTTGCCATACATCCACTCAGCCAGAGAAGGGGTTAAGCGCCTGGGCTACCTGGTGGAAAAGTACGGGACCTACGAAATGAACGGGTCAGCCTTTGCCGACCATGACGAAGTCTGGTACATCGAAACCATCGGCGGCCACCACTGGGCTGCCCGCCGGATTCCGGACGATGCCTACGTGGCAGCGCCAAACCGCTTGAACATCGACTTCTTCGACTTTAACGACGAAGAAAACTTCATGTGCTCAAGTGACTTGCTGGACATCATCAATGAATACCACTTGAACCCGGACTACCAAGGCTACAACCTCCGTCACATCTTTGGCTCATCCACGATCAAGGACGCCCACTACAACAACCCGCGGGCCTGGTACATCCACCGCTACTTCGACCCTGAATGGGAAGGCGAGCCAGGGGACCAGGACCAGCCTTTCATCACTTACGCCAAGAAGAAGATAAGCCCGGAAGACATCAAGTTCCTGGAAAGCTCCCACTACCAGGACACCAAGTACGATGTCTACAGCACCACTAACACAGAAGCTGAAAAGAAGCTCTTCCGCCCGATCGGGATCAACCGGAACTTTGAAACCCACATCCTGCAGATCAGAAATGATGTTGAAGAAGGTATCGCCGGCGTGCAATGGCTGGCCTTTGGCCCGAACACTTTTAACTGCTTCGTGCCTTTCTACACCAACGTCACGACTACTCCAGCCAGCTTCCAAACCGGTCCGGACTTTGACTTGACCAAGATCTACTGGCTCAACAAGCTGAACGCCCAGCTCGGTGATACCAACTACAAGGTCTACAGCGCTCTGGAGCAGGCTTTTGAAGAAAAGACCATGGCTAAACTGCGCCAGATCGAAAACGAAACTGACCGCGCCGTTAAGGGCTTGACCGGCCGCGACTTGCAAGAGAAGCTGGAAGAAGCCAACCAGAAGATGGCTGACTTGACTTACGAGCAGACGGTGGCCTTGACCGGGGAAATGGTCAAGGACGGCCACACCTTGATGAAGCTGAAGTACGACTTGCTAGATTAATTGGAGATTATTAATGGAAAAAGCTGCTGAAATTCAAATGCTGAAGGACTTTTCAAATGCCAACGCCACTTCTGGCTTTGAAAATGAATTCGTTGACCTTTTTACCAAGACGGTCAAGGACTACGCCGACCTTGAAGTTGACGGGATGCTGAACGTCTATGCTTCCAAGAAGCAGAACACCGGCAAGCGGCCGGTGATCCAGTTGGATGCCCACTCAGACGCCGTGGGCTTCTTGACCCAGGCGATCCGGCCAAACGGCTTGATCAAGTTCGTGACCCTGGGCGGCTGGAACAATGTGGTTCTGCCGGCCCTCAAGGTCAAGGTCAGAAACCGGGACGGGGAATACATCCCCGGCGTCGTGGCTTTAAAGCCGCCCCACTTCATGTCGGAAGCTGAAAGAAAGTCTGTCCCGCAGGTCGCTGATTTGTCTATTGACGTCGGCTCCTCCAGCCGGGAAGAAACGATCAATGACTACAAGATCGACACTGGCTGCCCGATTTTCGTTGACGTGGACTGTGAATACAATGAAAAGACCGGCCTCTTCTTCGGCAAGGACTTTGACGACCGCTTCGGCGCCGCTGCCATGGCCGACATCCTGGAAAATCTGAAGGATGAAGAAGTCAACTTTGACCTGGTTGCCGCCTTGTCCAGCCAGGAAGAAGTCGGCCTGCGGGGGGCCTATGTCACGGCCCGCAAGATCAAGCCGGACCTTTGCCTGGTTTTGGAAAGCTGCCCGGCCGATGATACTTTTGAACCGGACTGGCTGTCTCAGACCGGCCTTAAGCGGGGACCGATGCTGCGGGACATGGACGTCACCTTCCTGCCAAACCCCAAGTTCCAGCAATACGCTTGCGACTTAGCTGACAAAAACGGGATTCCTTACACCCGGTCAGTTAGAACCGGGGGCGGACAAGACGGGGCGGCCATCTACTACGAAAACGGGGCCCCAACCATCGTGATCGGGATTCCGGTCCGCTATGAGCACTCCCCGTACTGCTTCAGCAGCTACAAGGATTACAAGGCAGCTGTTGACCTGGCCTTGGCGATTATTAGAGATATCGATAAGGAAAAACTGGAATCCTTTAAAAGCTTTAATTAATTAAGGGAACTTTTTTCCTTGTTAACGCTTTAAAGATCTGCTAGACTAAATTAAGTCAAATTGAATAAAAGCCACTAGGGGGGCGAAAGCTGAGATGACGAAAGTCGACCCTTTGAACCTGACCAAGGTAATTCTTGCGCAAGGGAAGTGTTTCTTAAACATGATTTCAAACTCCTAGCCGGCAATTGTTGGATAGGAGTTTTTTTATGATTAGAAGAGAAAGCAAGTGGAATGTGAAAGCCATTATCTTGATGGCTTTGATTGGGATTATCATGGGGGTTATCTACACCTACGTCTTCAACCCCCTTTACAACTCGACCAAGTTTGCCTTAAACTTCGTCGGCCTGGGACCCCTGGCTGATGAAATCTATTCTGGCCTTTGGTACATGGCTGCTCCTTTGGCCATGTACTTCGTGCCGACCTTTGGCTCCGGGACTGTCGGTGAAACCCTGGCTGCCACGGTTGAAATGGCCTTTGGCGGTCAATGGGGGGCAATGACCATCCTGCAAGGGTTGGTGCAAGGGGCCTTCAACGAAATCGGCTTCTTCCCGAAGAAGGAAAACTACGATCGCTTCGGCTGGGGCAGCCTGATCATCGGGGCCATCTGCTGCCATGTGGCTGCTTTTGTAATGTGCTACTTTACTTATGGCTGGAGCGCCTACAAGCCGGCCCTCTTGATTGAAATGTTCATTGCCGGTTTGATCTCATCCGTTGTCTTTGACGCGGTTTTGGTCAAGCTGATCACCAAGCTTTTTGACCGGGTCATGGCCAAGTAGTTTCGTAAAGTTATCATTTTTTGATAAAAATAATCAAAAAGCGTGACAAGCCCTCCTTGAAGTTGTATGATGGAAAACATTATTAATTATCTTTCAAGGGGGGAGCAAAATGACGCACTTAATTTTAAGCAGACCAAAGAAGATGAACCGGGCTTACTGGAGCACGGTCGGCCTCTTGCTGGCTTTGATGCTGCTGACTGCCTGGATTGGCCTGCATACCTTTGCTTACCTGAATCTCTAAAATTAAAATTTGCCAGAAAAAACGCGTGAACCTGCAAGTTCACGCGTTTTTGTATACTTCAAAATATTGATATTATTTCGCTCTCTTAGCCGTTGATAATAGACAAGAGCTTGGAAGAGACCATGTCGATGGCGACCTGGTTTTCCCCGCCTTGAGGGATGATGATGTCAGCATACTTCTTGCTTGGCTCGACAAACTGGTTGTAGCTTGGCTTAACCGTAGCCAGGTACTGGGAGATGATCCAGTCAATTGACCGGCCCCGTTCCTGGGTGTCCCGTTGCAAGCGGCGGATGAAGCGGATGTCGTCGTCAGCATCGACAAAAAGCTTGATGTCCATAAACTTCCGCAATTCTTCTGAAGCCAAAACCAGGATCCCTTCCAGGATGATGATGTCGGCGGGCTCAACGTGGATGGTGTCCTTGGCCCGGGAGAGAATGTTGAAGTTGTAGGTCGGCATTTCAATTGCCTTGCCGTCCAGCAAGTCCTGCAGCTGCTCAATCAAGAGGTCAGTGTCGTAAGCATTGGGATGGTCGTAGTTGATCTTCTTGCGTTCATCCATGCTGAGGGCTGAATTGTCGTTGTAGTAGGCATCTTCAGTCAGAATGAGCACCCGGTCAGCTGGCAGGCGCTTGCTGATTTCCTTGGAGACTGTCGTCTTGCCAGAGCCTGACCCCCCGGCAATCCCGATGACGAGTGGTTTCTGCTTAGCCATTATTCTGCCTCTTTTTCTGCTAAATCATTGCGGCGGAGGATGTCGCGGACTTTCGTGGTCAGCATGTCCAAAGCGACATCGTTGGCCCCGCCTTCTGGCACGATTATGTTGGCGTAGCGCTTGCTTGGCTCAACAAACTGGTGGTAGCTTGGCTTAACCGTGGCCAGGTACTGGTCGATGATTGAGTCAAGGGACCGGCCCCGTTCAGCCATGTCCCGGCGCTGGCGGCGGATCAAGCGGATGTCGTCGTCAGTGTCGACGAAGATCTTGATGTCCATCAAGTTCCGTAATTCTTCTGAGGCCAGAACCAGGATCCCTTCCAGGATGATGATATCAGCTGGCTCAACGTGGACCGTTTCCGGGCTGCGCAGGTGAGTAGTGAAGTCATAGATCGGCATCTCGATCGCCTTGCCATTCAGCAGGTCCTGCAGCTGGCTGATCAAGAGCTCGGTATCAAAAGCATCCGGGTGGTCGAAATTAATTTTATTTCTTTCGGCCATGGTCATTTCCGGGTGGTTCTTATAATAAGAGTCTTCCGTAATGATCCGGATCCGGTCGTTTTTGAACTGGTCATATAATTCGTGGGCAATGGTCGTCTTCCCCGACCCACTGCCGCCGGCGATACCAATAATGATGGGATGTTGCTTTTTTGACATTGTAAAACTCCTTTAGTTATTAATTATAGAGGCCAGCCGGGGCCTGGTCTAGTCAAAGCGTGAAAAATCAGTCTTTAAAGCGGTTGCTTGCGCCTGGTTCAGAAACAGTTGTTGCTAAATGGGGTAAGATCTAATATAATTAAGAATATCCCAAATGAAACAAAAGAAAATGAAGTGAAAACCGGCAGCTGGTTAAGATAGACAAGGCATCCCTTGACTTTTTTATTAAAAAAATATAAAAAACTGAACCGGAACTGACAAAATGCTTGCGTGCAAGCCTGTTTTCTGGTAAATTTAATAAAAAATTAATCATACTTAAATAAAAAACAACCGCTCTGGAAAAGGAAAAACAATACTCTTTTTTAGATGATTCGGCTCCTAGCTTGAAGGAAGAAAAAAGTCCTGGTACATTTGCCAGACCGCCGACCAATAATCGAACTTTTTTCAGCAAGAAGTTCTGCTTGATAAGCAAGTCTTAAAGTGCGGAAACTGAGTCAAACTGGCGGCGATTTAATTAAGCATTAATAAAAACAAGGAGGACCACTATGGCAGCAATTATCGAATTCAAGAAAGTCAACAAGTTCTACGGTGACTACCATGCCTTAAAAGACGTCAACTTAAGCATTGACGAAGGCGAAGTCGTTTCCATCATCGGCCCTTCTGGCGCGGGCAAGAGTACCTTGATCAGAACCATGAACGGCTTGGAAGGAATTTCTTCCGGCGTCTTGGACGTGGACGGCTATGACCTGGGAGACAAGAAGACTGACTTGAACAAGATCCGCCGGGACGTCGGCATGGTTTTCCAGCACTTCAACCTCTACGAAAACCACACCGTCCTGGAAAATGTCATGCTGGCCCCAAGAATCGTTTTGCACCGGGACGAAAAGGAAAACCGGGAAATTGCTGAAAAGCTGCTCAAGCAGGTTGGCCTTTTGGACAAGGAAGACTCTTACCCTAGACAGCTGTCCGGCGGGCAAAAGCAGCGGGTGGCCATTGCTAGATCTTTGGCCATGAAGCCCAAGGTGCTCTTGTTTGACGAACCGACCAGTGCCCTTGACCCGGAAATGATCCAGGACGTTTTGGACGTTATGCAATCCATCGCCGCTGAAGGGATGACCATGGTGGTCGTGACCCACGAAATGGGCTTTGCCAGAGAAGTGAGCGACCGGGTCATCTTCTTTGACCAGGGACAGGTCCTGGAAGACTCCCACAACCCGAAGGACTTCTTCGAACACCCACGCAACCTGCGGGCCCAGGAATTTCTCAGCAAGGTAATTGACCACTAATAAAAGGGAGGGAGCGGTTACATGAAACGCACGAAACTATTCCGCAAAGTTTCCGCCCTGCTTTTTCTGCTGCTGACCACTGTTTCACTTTCCGCCTGCGCTGTTGAAAGTGACAACTCAGTGCGTGTCTACAACCAGGTCAAGAGCAGCAAGACGATTACCTGGGGCGTCAAATTTGATACGGCTTTGTTTGGGATCAAGAGCGTCAAGACCAACAAGCTGGAAGGTTTTGAAATCGACCTGGCCCGCCTTTTGACCAAGGAGATCCTGGGCAAGGACGGCAAGACAAAATTCATTGAAGTTACGGCCCAAACCAAGATCCCGCAGCTTAAGAACAACAACCTGGACGCGGTTCTGGCCACCATGACCATCACGGATGAGAGAAAGAAGTCGGTTGACTTCTCCACTCCTTACTTCAAGGCGGGGACATCCCTCATGACCAAAACCAGCAGTCCAATCAAGTCGATCAAGGACTTAAACCACAAGGGCCGGGTGGTCATCGTGGTTAAGGGGACAACGGCCGCGGACGATATTGCCCGCCTGGCCCCCAAGGCTAAGATCCGCCAGTACAATGACTATGGTGCCTGCACCAATGCCCTCTTAGCCGGGCAAGGAGACGCGGTCGCCACTGACAACGGGATTTTGGCCGGGATTGCCAAGCAGCACAAGAGCCTGCACCTGGTTGGCGGCACAGTCGCTGTTGAACCTTACGGGATTGCCGTTGAAAAGGGGCAGACCAAGATGCTGGAAGCCATCAACAAGGCTTTGAAGGAAGCTAAGGCAGACGGCAGCTACCACAAGCTTGTCAAGAAATGGTTTGGCAACATCCCAGGATTCAGTGTTAAGGAGGCTGAATATTAATGTTGAGTTTACTTGGAGCAAACTGGCCCACCTTTTTGCTCGGCTTTTGGAATACGATTCTCTGCAGTCTGATTTCCTTGTTTTTCAGTTTGATCATCGGATCCGGCTTTGCCATCCTGGAAACCGTGCCTAACAAGTTCTGGCGCGGGGTAGCCAAGGTCTATGTTGAAATCTTCCGGAACATTCCCCTCCTGGTTGTCACCATGGTCTTTTACCTGGTTTTGCCAACTTACACGCCGCTGAAGCTGACTGGCTTCCAGGCAGGGACAATCGGCTTGTCTATCTACTCATCAGCCTTCATCGCTGAAACTGTCCGCTCCGGGATCCAGTCCGTCGGGACAGGCCAGATGGAAGGGGCCCGGTCAAACGGGATGACCTACTGGCAGGCCATGCGCTACGTTATCCTGCCCCAGGCCTTCAGAATCGTGATTCCGCCATTGGGCAACCAGTTTGTCAACTTGATCAAGAACTCCAGCATCCTGGCTTTCGTAGCCGGCTTTGACCTAATGTACCAAGGGGACATCGTGGCATCTAACACTTTCCAGACCATTCCAAGCTATGTCTTGGTCGGCCTGTTCTACCTGGTTTTGACCCTGCCGCTCAGCTACTACATGCAGTATCTGGAAAAGAAGGGCGTTTAGGAGGCACATAAATGGAAAATCTTACAGAAGCATTATCCTGGATCAACCTCCGCTTTTTGCTGCAGGGTTTCTGGGTCACGATCGAAGTTTCAGTGATTTCAATCATCTTGAGCTTTGTGATCGGCCTGGCCCTGGGTCTGATCCGCTTTACCAGAATCGACGCCAAGACCACCCGGATTTCTAAAGTGGTCGGGGTGATCATCGACATTATCAGAAACCTGCCGCTTTTGCTGATCATCTTCTTCTCCTACTTTGGCCTGCCGGTCATGGGGATCAGAGTTGATGCCTTTCAGGCTTCAGTAATTGCCATGGTGGTCTTTGAATCAGCCATGATCGCGGAAGTTGTCCGCTCAGGGATCATGGCCGTCGACCCTGGCCAGATGGAAGGGGCCCGGTCAAACGGGATGACTTACATGCAGGCCATGACCCACGTGGTTTTGCCCCAGGCCCTGACCAAAATGATTCCGGCCCTTTTGTCCCAGTTCGTGTCCTTGATCAAGGATACTTCCCTGGCCACGATCATCGTTTTGCCGGAACTGCTCTACCACGCTGAAATTATTTACAACCAAAACACTAATTACATGATTCCGATGTACCTGGCCGTGGCAGTAATGTACTTTATCATCTGCTTTGCCCTGTCTAGCTTTGCCAACTACTTGAGCAAGCGCACCAAGTACTAAGCAAGAAGGAAATAAACCGCGTTTATTGCCAAGGAGGAAAAATGGCACGTAAACTGAGGGAGCTGACCGCCTTTATGGCGGTCTTGCTGTTATCATTAGTTTTTACCGCTTGTTCACACAGTCAATCTAGCAGCAGCTATGACCGGGTTAAGCGAACAAACACCATCACCTGGGGGATGCGGGCCGACACCCGCCTGTTCAGCATGATGGACGTGGGCAGCGGCAAGGCCACTGGCTTTGAAGTCGACCTGGCCCGGGCCATTACCAAGCAGATCCTTGGACCTAAAGGAAAGATGAAAATTGAATACATCAGTGAAAAGTCCCGGATCATGGACCTCAAGATCGGCAACGTCGATGCTGTCATGGCTACCATGACCAACACACCAGACCGGCGCAAGATCATCAATTTTTCCGACACTTACTTCATGGCCGGGGAAACCTTGATCGTGCCGAAAAAGAGCAAGCTGAACTCTATCAAGGATTTCAACAACTCCAAGTACTCTATTGCCGCCGTTAAGGGGTCAACCGCCGATAGCGACGTCCACAAGTACGCTCCAAAGGCCCGGGTCATCTTCTATGATGACTATGGCTCTTGCTACAATGCCTTAAAGGCCGGCAAGGCCAATGCCATGGTCAGCGACAATGCGGTTTTGGCCGGCTTGGTTTCTAATGATAAGGACAAGTTCAAGATGCTGCCTGATACCTTTACGGTTGAACCATACGGGATCGGCATCAAGAAGGGGGAAGACAAGTTTACGGCTGAGGTCAACCAGGCCTTGAAAGTGCTCCGCAAGAACGGGACTTACGCCCGCTTGATGAAGAAGTGGTTCAATGGCGTGCCTGGCTTCAACATCAAGGCCTCTTCCCGCTTGAAGGCAAGCGAATAATTTTTTACCAACTTAAGCAGCGTGTTCGACTTTGAACCCGCTGCTTTTTTAATTCCGGGTAAAATTATGTTAAAAAATGGATTTTTGCCTGGAAAAAGAAGCCGAAGGGGCAGATTTTTTGTACAATTGAAATAGGTAACTCAGCGCTTACAGCTGAGCTTTTAAGCTCATTTGAAATTATTCGAAAGCAACCAGAGGAGAGACATATGAGCAAAAGACAATTTGGTCTAATTTACATATCATCATACCAGGCCCGCCTGTTCATCGTTGACTTGAAAAAGCTGGCCATCATTGAACAGCTGAGTTCGGCCCAGTTCGTCCAAGGGGGGAAGAAGTTTGAAGTTTATGAAAACGAACTGCCCCGCTTGACTGATGCCTTGATCGGCTTCAAGCGGAAAATCGCGGAATACGGGATCGACAACTACAAGGTTTACGGCAACCGGCAGCTTTTGGACAAGATTTCCGCCCGCTACCTGGCCGACCAGATCAAAGTCAGAACCGGTCTGAAAATCGAATGGCTGAACGGGGCCCAGATCGCCTACTACAAGATCATTGCCGGAATGGCCCTGCCGCAGTTCTCAGAACTGGCGGATGATGAATTTACTTACCTGCTCAGCATGGGCAGTGCCATGCTCAACCTCACCTTGTTCAAGGGCCAGCATTACCTGTCAACCTGGAACTTTGCCCTGGGCCCGGAAGAAATTGAAGAAATGGCCGCTATGACCCGGGACACGCCAAGCGACCCAATCGACATCATCGGCGACTACATCTCCCGCAAGCTGGTCAGCTTCAAGACCATTGAGAAGCCCACTGGCAAGGCCCGGATCATCATCCAGCACGTCTCCGGCCGGGGCGAGCAGAGCCTGCGGCCCCAAGAAAAGGCACGGGTCATCGACCTCAAGCAGTTTGCCGGCGTTTATGAAGACTTCAGAGAAGCCCCGGACCAGTACCTGATGGAAAAATACGAGCTGGATACCGACTCTTTGGCCCGGATGAAGCCGACCATTGTTTTGATCAACCAGCTGGTTAAAATTATCAAGCCGCACATGATGACTTTGACCCAGTCTTCAGCCATCACCGGTTTGATGATCCAGGAAGCCGCCAGATTGAAGTACCGGCCGGATGAATACTCAACCATCGTCTTGACAGCGACCAAGAACATTGCCCGCCGCTACGAATCAGGCGGCAAGCACAGCAACCTGTCCAACAAGTTTGCCCTGCATATTTTTGACCGCCTGGCCCATGCCGGCATGGTTGACCGCCGCGACCGGCAATTGCTGGAAATCGCGGCCCGCCTGCACGACATCGGCAACTTCGTAAATTTCCACAACCACTACGAACACGCTGCCTACATCGTGGGAGCCAACCAGATCATCGGCCTGTCTGACCGGGAAAACGAAATGCTCTTGAGCATTTTGAAGCACCAGGACATCACCAACTTGAATGCTGATGAACGTGAATACCGCCACCTTGACCCGGCTCTGCAGGTCCGGGTAGCTAAGCTGGCTGCCATCTTGCGCCTGGCCAACAGCCTGGATGCTTCCCGCAAGCAGAAGATCAGCAAGATCGTGGTTTCCATCAAGGATGAGCAAATGCTGATCACGGTGACCAGCAAGCGGGACCTGACCTTGGAACGCTGGGTTTTTGAAAAGAATGTCAATTTGGCTGAAGCCGTCTTCGGCATGAAGATTGCCATAAAGCAGAAGAGGGGAAAGTAAAAAATGACAATTGCCAAGAACAAAAACAAGTTTACCGATCCTAGTTATTACGCCAACCGGGAACTGAGCTGGCTGGATTTCAACGACCGCTGTCTGGACGAAGCCAGAAACCCGGATGAGCCGCTTTTGGAAAGAGCCAACTTCCTGGGGATCACCCAGTCCAACGTTGACGAATTCTACATGGTCCGGGTTGCTTCCTTGAGCAAGCTGGTAGCCGCCGGGGTCAAGAGCCACGATGCCAGCGGCCTTACGCCACTTGAACAATTGACGGCCATCAACCATAAGGAACACGAAGTGGTTGAAAAGCGCTACTCAACTTACTCCCGGTCATTGCTGCCGCTTTTGCGTAAGAACGGGATCAATATTTTGGAAAGCGACGAACTGTCTGAAGACCAGAAAGAATACATCCGCCGCTACTTCTCTAACGAACTCTACCCGGTTTTGACCCCGATGGCAGACGACCAGTCCCGGCCATTCCCGTTCATCAACAATGACTCTTTGAATATCGCCCTGCGCCTTAAGGACCGAGAAAGCGGCGAGCACAAGTTTGCCACGGTCAGAGTGCCGAACATCTTCCCGCGTCTGGTCAAATTGCCAGATGGCGACAATGACTTCATCATGCTGGAAGACATTATCAAGGTCTTTGCTGACCGCCTCTTTGACGGTTATGAGATCCGCCAGGCAGCCTGCTACCGGGTAACCCGGGACATGGACCTGGACGTTTCTGAAAGCGACACTTCCGACTTCCTTTTGGCGGTTAAAAAGCAGCTGGAAGACCGGGAACACGGGCACGTAACCCGCTTGGAAGTGGAAAGCAGCATGAACACCAAGCTGCTCAAGCACTTGATGAAGAGGCTGAACGTTGATGAAGGCAGCGTCTTCAGTATCAACGGCCCGATCGACTTGACATTCCTCAAGAAGCTGCCAGGGATGGTTGAAGGCCACGAAGACCTCCGCTACGAGCCAATGCAAGCTTTTATCGACCCGGCTTTAAGAAGTGACCACAATATTTTTGACTCAATCCGGGAAAAGGACTACCTGGTTCAGCACCCATATGACAGCTTTGACGCTGTTTTGAACTTCGTCAAGCAGGCAGCCAAGGACCCAGACGTCCTGGCCATCAAGATGACCCTGTACCGGGTTTCCGGCAATTCTCCGATCATCAAGTACCTGGGTCAGGCGGCTAAAGCCGGCAAGCAGGTGACGGTTCTGGTGGAAGTCAAGGCCCGCTTTGACGAATCAAACAACGTGCACTGGGCCAGAACCCTGGAACAGATGGGCTGCCACGTTATCTACGGGCTGGTGGGCCTGAAGACCCACACCAAGGTAACCCTGGTTATCCGCCGCGATGAAGACGGGATCCGCCGCTACCTGCACCTGGGGACTGGTAACTACAACGACGTTACCGCTCACTTCTACACTGACTTAGGCCTCTTTACCTGCGACCGGGACCTGGGCGTTGACGCGACTAACCTCTTCAACATGCTGTCCGGCTACTCCAAGCCGCCTTACTTCAGCAAGCTGCGGATTTCACCAAAATTGATCCGCCAGTTCATCTATGAAAAGATCAACAACGAAATTGCCATTGCCAAGGCTGGCCGGCATGCCGAGATCCACATGAAGATGAACTCCCTGTCTGACCCGGACGTGATCGCCAAGCTCTATGAAGCTTCCGCGGCCGGGGTCAAGATCCACTTGATCGTCCGGGGGATCTGCTGCTTGAAGACGGAAATCACAGGCGTCAGCGACAATATCGAAGTACACTCAATCGTCGGCCGCTTCCTGGAACACAGCCGGATCTACTACTTCTACAATGACGGCAAGGAAGAAGTCTATCTGGCCAGCGCCGACATGATGCGGCGAAACTTGAACCGGCGGGTGGAAACCCTCTTCCCGGTTCTGCAGGAAGACTTGCGGGAAAGAGTTTTGGACATTTTTGCCAAGATGTGGCAGGACAATGTCCAGGCCCGGATCCTGCATAAGACCGAATGGGTGCACGCTGACCGGCGGGGACAGACCCCATTCAACAGCCAGGAATACTTCATCGCTGAAGCCGCTGAAAAGGTGCGGATCGTCAAAGAAGAGGAAGAAGAAGAGAAGGCGAAGAAGAAGGACGCTTTTGAGGCGATGAAGCCGCAGGAAAGCGAATTGGAAGACGACGAATGATCAATGAAGAATTGACCGACCTGGACCGGGTGGAACTGACCAAGCTGTCTTATGAGGCGCTGAATGTGGGCGAGACAGTTGTGGTTGCCGGCAAAAGGATCGGGCAATTGACCCGGGACGTTTATGCCAAGGACGGGATGCAGGCTTTTTTGATCGAAAACAACAATGAGATCACAGTCTTGTTTAAGGGCTCTTATGGCTTTAAGAAGGGCAACGCGACAACCTGGCGGGACGAGTGGCTGAACACCAACTGGCCAATTTTTCTGGCCATGCTGACTAATCAAAGGCAGGTGCCCAGCGCCTTGGTTACGGCCAGCCGCTATCTTAACCGCTGGCTGGAGGAATTCCCGGATGGCCATTTTTACATCTACGGGCATTCCCTGGGGGCGATCAATGCTGAATACGCCCTGGCTAATTGCCGTTTTCCAGATCAAATTGCTGCTGCCTATCTCTATGAAGGCACCAATATCTGGCGCCTCTTGACTCATAAAGAGCGGCAGCTGCTGGCTCAGCTGCGGGGCAGAATCAATACTTATGTTGATATCTATGACCCGGTGACTTTGGGCTATACGGCCAGCAAGCGGATGGTGGGCAAGCTGCACTATGTCGACAGCCTGCCCATGAACCCGGTCAAGCAGCACATGTGGGGCGGCTACCGCTTTGATGGAAATGGAAATTTGCTGGAAAAAGAAGTAGACCAGCGTTTTCTGGACTCCAGCAAAATGCAGCAGGCTTTTTTGAGCCGGACGGGGCGAATGGCCAATTACTTGAGGTATCACAGGAATCTGCAGGCTGACTGGCAGAAGGAATCTGACCAGCGGGCGGAACAGATCAGAGAAGAATTGTTCAGCCACAGCTTCTTGCAAGATTTCAATGACCGAGACAAAAATTCAAAAGATGGTAAAGGCGGGTCCTAGGGCCTGCCTTTTTCTGTATAATTTTTCTTAGATGACTGTAAACATGGTAAATTATGATTGACAGCTTAGTTTGCCAGTTATATTATCGTTATAATATCTTAATGTAAAAATCAGGAGGGATTTGAATGAGTAAAAAGTTGACTTTGTACTTGCTGCCACCGGTACTTTTAGTAGCAGTATTCATGATTATTGATTTTGCGAGCGGCCAGCACAATTTGTGGATGTCAGCCGTTGCGACATTAGCTTGGTGGCTGTTTTCCTTTGCAAGTGACCACCTGGCTAAAGGCTGGCAAAAGGCGATTTTTCTGGCCTGTGGTGGCTTTTTGCTCTTGGTTGCCGGCTTATGCATCTACATTAAGTTAAACCCATAAAATAATTGATCAAAAAGGCGCGTCAGTTGACGCGCTTTTTTGTTAAGAAATTGGAACTACATTTCAAGCAGCAGCCCAGGTATAATTTTCTTAGACGATTGTAAATGCAATAGGAACAAGAGAAAAAATAGACGAGGAGCATGCAATGACGATTGAAGAAGTGCTGGAAAAGCAGCTACTGGCGGAAGATTCAAGCATTGAACGCTTTGAAGAAGATTTTTACGGGGACTTTTACGACTATTTTGTCAACTTTCTGAAGTTCAAGTGCCTTAGTCAGGGTAAGGACCTGGCCAGCCTGGAAAAGCAGAAACTGGTCTTGTACCTGGACTTGTTCAACTCCCAGGACTTCCCGGGCCGGAAGGCTTACCGTTACAAGTTAGTTTTTGACAGCCAGCTGAACTTTTTAACGGCGGACTCAGACTTCACCCTCAGCGCCCTTTGCCGGGACTTGCGGGGGCGGGTGGACCAGCTGAGCGACTATGAGGCCGTCAGAAGCCAGTCCTTAGCTTCTTTGGCGGAACGTTTTGATTCCAAGAATCCAGACCCAAATACCAGGATCCAGAACTTTAACGTCGTCCTGGCCGACCTTTACGACCGCTATAACCTCAGCCGCTTCAAGACGGCCTACCAGCTGGTTGGCTAAAGCGCTTTTTTAAAAGGCCGGGAATAGTTATAATTGACTTATGAATTAAAGTTAAGGAGAAAATGCTATGAAAAAAATCGTAGTAATCGGGTCCAGCAACGTGGACACGACCCTGCATGTAGAAAACTTCCCCAAGCCTGGTGAAACTATCAACGCCCACAAGGTCAGCGAGGCTGGCGGCGGCAAGGGGGCCAACCAGGCAGTCGCGGCTGCTAAGAGCGGGGCTGAGACCATCTTCATCTCTAGAGTCGGCGAAGACTCCTATGGGAGCTGGATGAAAGAGCAACTGGCCGGCTACGGGGTCAAGACTGACTATGTCTTGCCAACTGCTGGCGTTAAGACTGGCCATGCCTACATTACCTTGAACGCTGAAGGGCAAAACGACATTATCATCGACCATGGGGCTAACTACAGCTTGACTGAAGCCGACGTTTTGGCGGCTAAGGACGTCATTGAAGCTGCTGACTGCGTCATCGCCCAGCTGGAAACCCCGCTGGAAGCAACTACAGCCGCCTTCAAGCTGGCTAAGGCAGCCGGCAAAGTGACCATCTTGAACCCGGCTCCCGCGATCAAGGACCTGCCAGCTGATCTTTTAGCCGTAACTGACTTGATCACGCCAAACGAAACGGAAAGTGCCCTGTTGACATCTCTGCCAGTTGCAGAAGAGGCTGACCTGGAAAAGAACGCCACTAAGCTGCATGAGCTGGGCGTTAAGCATGTGATCATCACCTATGGCAGCAAGGGGGCTTACCTGTCTTCCCCAGTCTTTACCGGTCTTGTACCAGCCTTTAAAGTCAAGGCGGTGGACACGACGGCGGCTGGCGACACCTTCTTAGGCTTTTTGGCTGGATCTTTAGCCAGCGACTTCAGCAACCTGCATGAGGCTGCCCGCTTTGCCAACCGGGCATCGTCTTTAGCTGTCCAGAAGATGGGGGCCCAGCCTTCCATCCCTGACCGGGCCAGCGTTGCGGCAGCTTTGGCTGAGTAAAGGATGGGTGACTAGATGATTATTGCACCCTCAATTCTCAACGCGGACAACCTGCACTTAGGCCAGCAGATCCAGGAAGCAGCTGCCAGCGGGATCCGCCGCTTCCACATTGACGTGATGGACGGACATTTCGTGCCCAACCTGTCATATGGTCCCCAGCTGGTCAGTGATTTTAAAAGGCAGTTCCCGGACCTGACCGCGGAAGTCCACCTTATGAGCAACAACCTGCCTGACCTTTTGCCAGCCTTTGTTAAAGCAGGTAGCGACTTGATTGAAATTCACTATGAAGCCGACTACCCAAATCGAATTGACCACTGGCTGGACTACTTAAAGGAGCAGGGTGTCTCCCGCGGGTTAGTCCTTAGTCCGGATACTGACATTAAGGTGCTGGAGCGCTACAAGGATAAGCTTGATCAGGTTCTCTTGATGACAGTCTACCCGGGCTTTGGCGGGCAGAAGTTCATGGAAAGCGCGCCAGATCGGATCAAGGCCGCCCGGGCAATTCTGCCGGATCTTCCAATCGAAGTCGACGGCGGGATCAATGATCAGACGGCAAAAAGCGCCAAAGATGCCGGAGCTGATGTTTTTGTGGCCGGCTCTTATATCTTCGGCCGGGACTCAGTGGCTAAGCAGGTAGCTGAGCTGACAAGCATTTTGGAAAAATAGCGGAGGAAAAAATGGACCAAGCAAAGCAAGATGAATTGAAAAAGGCTGCTGCCAAGAAAGCAGCTGCCTTGGTGGAAGACGGAATGGTTTTGGGCGTCGGTACCGGGTCAACGGTGAAGTTTTTCATTGATGAACTGGGCAAGAAGAAAGCAGCAGGCTTGACTCTCAAGGCAGTCGTGACCACCTCCAGCCGCAGCCAAAAGCAGCTGGAAGGCTACGGCTTTACCGTCAGCCCCCTCAGCGCAGTTGACCAGGTTGACCTGACGGTTGACGGGGCCGACAGAGTGGACAAGCAGTTAAACGGGATCAAGGGGGGCGGGGCCGCCTTGACCTTGGAAAAGAACGTGGCCGTCAACTCCAAGAAGAATGTCTGGATCGTCGACGAAAGCAAGGTGGTTGACTACCTCAGCGGCTTTGCCCTGCCAGTGGAAGTTTTGCCGATCTCCTGCATGCAGGTGGAAAAGCGCCTGGCAGACGAAGGGCTTAAGCCGGAATTCCGTTTAACGGAAGATGGTCAGCGACTTAAAACCCACTATGGCAACTACATTCTGGACCTCAAGCTAGACCGGATTCCGGTGCCAAGTGGTCTGGCTGACTACCTGGACCATACAGTCGGGGTAGTTGAGCACGGCCTCTTTTTGAACATCTGCGACCAGGTCATCATCGCCCGCGACAACGGGGAGATTGAAGTCCGCAGCCGCTAAAGAATTTTTTGGAAAAGAAGCAACCGCTTCTTTTCTTTTTATTTGCCTGGTGAAATGATAGAATAAAGCTATTCTGAGTAATGGAGAAGGATTAATGAACAAGAAACCCTTAATTATTTCAACTGATCCCGGGATCGATGACGCGGTCTGCCTGACGATCGCCCTGTTCGCCAAGGAACTGGACGTGAAGCTGATCGTGCCAACCTGGGGCAACGTTTCTTTGGAGAAGACTTTGAACAACACCTTGCGCCTTCAGGCCTTCCTGGGCACCAAGGTCCCAGTTGTGGCCGGGGCCAAGCTGCCTTTGGTCAAGGAAGCCATCGATGCTTCTGAAGTTCACGGGGCCAGCGGGATGGCCGGCTTTGACTTCCCGGAAGCTGACCAGAGCCTTTTGGTAGAAGGCTTAGCCGCGACCAAGATCCACGAAGTAGTCAGCCAAAGCCCGGAAAAGGTGACCTTGATGCAGATCGGGCCAGCCACGGACTTTGCCCTTTACTTCCGCCAATACCCGGAAGACCTGGACAAGATCGACCGCCTTTACATCATGGGCGGGGCCCTGGGCCGGGGCAATTACGGTCCTTACGACGAATATAACGTTTCCGGGGACCCGGAAGCAGCCAAGATCGTCTTTGACTTGGGCGCCAAGGGCTTGGACATCTACGTGGCTCCTTTGGAAGTCGGCAACCAGGCCTTCGTTGACGCGGCCAGCCTGGAAGAAATCAAGGCTTTGGGCCGGGTCGGGGAAATGATCTACGGGCTCAACTCCCAATACGAATTAAACGACGCTGACGCCGATGCTGGCAAACGGATCTATGACGCCTTGACGGCAGCCATGCTGCTGGCTCCGGACCTGTTTGAAGTCAAGGAAGCTTACGTAGCGGTAGACACCAAGGGCCCTTACACTTACGGGGCTTCAGTCATGGACTTTGATGGCTTCTTTGGTCAAAAGGCCAACGCCAAGATCGCGGTCAAGGTTGACCGTCAGGCCTTCAAGGACTGGTTCCTGGCCGCGATCGCGCAAGCAAAGTAGGTGGCTGAATGGCTGATTATGTTTACCGGACGGTCATGCATGACATCAAACGCCGGATTTTAGCGGGCGAATATGAGGGGATGCGGCTGCCCGACGAGCGCAGCCTGGCCGAACAGTATCAGGTCAGCCGGTCGTCGATGAAGCGGGCCCTGGAACTCCTTGCCCAGCAAGGCATCGTATTTAAGAAGCGGGGCAGCGGGACTTTTATCAATCCCCTGTACTTGAAGAACCAGGCCATGTTCCGCTATGAAGGGTCCAACCTGGGCTTGACGGACAGTTTTTTAGCGCCGGGCAAGAAGCAAGGGATCAAGCTGCTGGACTTCAAGGTGGTTAAGGCCAGCCCGGAAACGGCCCAGGACCTCTTCTTGAGTGAAAATGACTTTGTCTACCAGTTCAAGCGCCTTCGCCTTTTGGACGGCCAGCCCTTCTTGATTGAAGAGGGCTTCGTGCCGATCAAGATTCTGCCGGAGCTTAAAGAGGAAATTCTGCAGGGGTCCTTGTTCAACTACCTGGAAGATGCGCAAAATAAGGCGGTCACCCGATCTTATTTGACCATCACGGTTTCCCCTTCAAGCGCGGAAGACCAAGAAGAGCTGCAGCTCAAGGCCACAGAGCCGGTCGGCGTGATGGACGGGATCTTCTTTTTGGATGATGGCACGCCATTTGAAGTCTCCAGCATGCGGGTTCACTACAAGTACATGCGCTTCAACAGCTTTGTCAATTTGAATTAAGAGTAAATAAAACGGACAGGCATACCTGTCCGTTTTATTTTTCACTATTCCTGTCTTTTCTATCTTTTTCTCTCTTCTATCTTTTTCTCTCTTCTATCTTTTTCTCTTTGAAAGTATTTTAAGGATTTGCAAAATTGGTAGGTTCCAATTGTCGAATTGATTGACTTATTTTTTGCAAATGGTATGATTGAGACAAGTAAAAATAGAGAGTTCCTCAAAGGAGTAAAACGATGGCAGCAGATTACGATTCAAAAGAATACTTAAAGAGTGTCGATGCTTGGTGGCGGGCCGCCAACTACTTGTCAGTCGGCCAGTTGTTCCTGCTCAAGAACCCCTTGCTTAAGGAAGAACTGACAGCAGATGACGTCAAGATCAAGCCGGTTGGCCACTGGGGCACGATCGCGCCGCAGAACTTTATCTATGCCCACTTAAACAGGGTCATCAAGAAGTATGACTTGAACATGTTCTATATTGAAGGTTCCGGCCACGGCGGCCAGGTGATGGTTTCCAACTCATACCTGGACGGGTCTTACTCTGAAATCTACCCGGAAATCAGCCAAGACGAAGCTGGGATGGCCAAGCTCTTCAAGCGCTTCAGCTTCCCGGGCGGGGTAGCTTCCCACGCGGCTCCGGAAACCCCGGGTTCAATCCATGAAGGCGGGGAATTGGGCTACACTTTGTCGCACGCGACTGGCGCAATTTTGGACAACCCGGACGTGATTGCCGCCGCTGAAATTGGTGACGGGGAAGCTGAAACCGGCCCGCTGGCTGCTGGCTGGTTCTCCAACCGCTTTATCAACCCGGTCAAGGACGGGGCTGTCTTGCCAATCCTGCAGATCAACGGTTTTAAGATCTCCAACCCAACCATTACTGCCCGCATGAGCGATGAAGAACTGACCAAGTACTTTGAAGGCATGGGCTGGAAGCCTTACTTCGTTTCAACTTTCAAGGGCGGCCGCTTTGACGGGATGAAGGATATTGACCAGATCCACGAGGAAATGGCCAAGACCCTGGACGCCATTATCGAAGACATCAAGGCTATTCAAAAGAATGCCCGTGAAAATGGTGATGAATCATTTGCCCACTGGCCGCTTTTGATCTTCCAATGCCCGAAGGGCTGGACTGGTCCTAAGGTTGATTTGGACGGCAATCCAATTGAAAACTCCTTCCGGGCTCACCAGATTCCACTTCCGGTTGACCAGAAGCACATGGACCACAAGGAACTTTTGCTGGACTGGCTGAAGAGCTACAAGCCGGAAGAACTGTTTGACGAAAACGGCTACCCGACTGACTTAGTCCTGCAAAACGCGGTTCATGGCGACCAAAGAATGGCCATGAACCCAGTTACTAACGGGGGGATCAATCCTAAGCGCTTGAACCTGCCAGACTGGCGCGACTTTGCCTTTGAAGTTGGCAAGCCGGGCTCCAAGGACGCCCAGGATATGGTGGAATGGGCCAAGTACCTGACCAAGGTGGCAGAATTGAACCCAACTACTTTCCGTGGCTTTGGCCCGGACGAATCCAAGTCCAACCGCTTGTTTGACTTCCTGGACAGCGAAAAGCGGCAATGGGAAAGTGAAATCCACGAACCAAACGATGAAAACCTGGCTGCGCAAGGCCGCTTGATTGACTCACAATTGTCAGAGCACCAAGATGAAGGGATGCTGGAAGGCTATGTTTTGACTGGCCGGCATGGCTTCTTCGCTACTTACGAAGCCTTCGGCCGGGTGGTTGACTCCATGCTGACCCAGCACATGAAGTGGCTGCGGAAGGCTAAGGAACAATACTGGCGCCGCGATTACCCATCATTGAACTTTGTGGCTACGTCAACTGTCTTCCAGCAGGACCACAACGGCTACACCCACCAGGATCCAGGTCTTTTGACCCACTTGTTTGAAAAGAACCGGCCGGATATGATCCACGAATACCTGCCAAGTGACACCAACACTTTGCTGGCTGTTGCTGACAAGGCCTTCCGTGACCGGGAGGGGATCAACTTGCTGGTAACTTCCAAGCAGGAACGGCCGCAATGGTTCACTCCTGAAGAAGCTGCCAAGCTGGTTGACAAGGGCCTGGGCTACATCGATTGGGCTTCAACTGACAAGGATGCCAAGCCAGACGTGGTCTTTGCTTCAACTGAAACTGAACCGACCATGGAAACCCTGGCAGCTATCGACATCCTGCACCAGAACTTCCCAGACTTGAAGATCCGCTACATCAACGTGGTTGACGTGATGAAGCTGATGGCGCCAAAGGATAACCCAGCAGCTATTTCTCAGGAAGAATTCGACCGCCTCTTCCCAACTGACGTGCCAACCATTTTTGCATGGCATGGCTACAAAACCATGATGGAATCCATCTGGTTTGCCCGCAAGCGTTACAACGTTTCAATCCACTGCTATGAAGAAAATGGTGACATTACCACGCCATTTGACATGCGGGTCTTGAACCACCTTGACCGTTTCGACCTGGCCAAGGACGCGGTTGAACAAATCCCAGCCTTGAAGGACAAGAGTGCTGCCTTCATCGATAAGATGGACAGCCTGCTGTCTAAGCACCACGCTTACATCCGGGACCACGGTGAAGACATTCCAGAAGTAACTTCCTGGAAGTGGACAGGCCTGGACAAGTAAGAGCAAAAATAATTTCACAAAATTGTCGTTCCGCGAGGGACGGCATTTTTTTCTTTTGACTAGCTAAGAAAGCGGAAACATGGTAAAATAAGTCTTGAACAAGAATGGCTATATTATTATTCGAGCTTTTGAATAATGAGTAGCAAACGGATCTGGCATCTCGATGGAAGGCCGCAATTAATAGTACCTATTGGTGCGGAAAATATTAAATTGCAACGGGAGAACCTAACATGATGCAGATTATGAAAAAATCCAGAGCTTTTTTGATGGCTGCAGTGTTGATTCTGCAGCTTATTCTGCTCCCGCTGGCAGAAGTGGGCCGGGCGTCCGCCAGTGAGGTCAGCGACCAGCTTGTCTTCACGCAAGGGCAGACAGAGCTTACTGGTAAAGATAAGAATGAGCCCTTGAATTTGAAGCTGGGCGGACAGGAAACGCTCATGCTCAAGCGGACGAAAGACGAGGCCGACCTGGAGGTGAAAATCAGCCTGCCAGACCTAGTGGACTTGGATAAAACCGCCACGGACAAGGCCAATAAGGAATTGAAGATTGACAAGGCCGAGGAGGCCGTCAAGGAAGTTGCCGCTTCTGAAAAAGAAGGCCGGCATCTTTTGCTACACTTTGCTAAGGGGCAGAGTCAGCTGAAGTTTACTCTGACTGGGAAAGAAGTTGCCAGCGGCCAGCTGATTGCGACTTACCTGGAAGACAATAAGGAATACTCCAGCTATCCTTTGCTGATTAAGGTGGAAAATGAAGATACTGAAGAATCATCATCTTCTACTTCTACTTCTACTTCTTCTATTTCCTCATCATCAGCAGCAAGTACTTCTTCAGCAAGTACTTCTTCGGAAGAAAAGCAAAGCTCACAGACTCAGAGCTCAAGCTTACAGTCTTCGGCAGAAGAAAGTGCAAAGAGTTCTGTAAGTACTGCTTCCAGCTCAGTTCCTTCAGCAAAGACCAGCTCAAGCAGCGAATCTAGCTCGACCAGTTCAGAAAAAGCCAGCTCAGCCCAAACTAGTTCTTCTAGTTCAGAAAAAGCAGCTTCTTCCAGCTCCAGCAACACACTGACGACCAACTTGACCCGGTCTAGAGCCATCTTCAACGCGGTTAATGCCCAGCTGCTGGCGACCCGTCAGCTGGCTACTACGCCGGCAACGACTAAGGATAACAGTGATTTAACCGTTGTGGCTGACTCCAGCCCAAGCACGGTTTGGTCAGGCAGCAATGCCTTGTTTACGGTTAACTTCAAGGTTTCTGGTTCCCGCTATGACGAAGCGGATCATTGGCCAGCAACGTTGACTTTCTCTTTGGAGGATACTGCTGATGGCCACCTGGCTCTTAGGACTGATGTTTTGCCGGAAGTTGCCGGGGTTAAGCCAACGGTTACTGATGGCAAGATCGTCTACACTTTCCAAAAGTCAGACCTTAAAGCAGGCCAAACTTATACTTTCAAGCTGGCGGTCAATACTGACAATGGTTACATCAACGATGGCACTCCAGCAGAACTAATTGGGGATTTTAAGGATAATACCGGCTATGAAGTGAAGGCCAGTGACACTAAAAAGATTTCTGCCAGCACCAGCGTTTCAATCAGCACGACCTTCCTTGGCGCTAAAAATGGGGCACCACACACGGCGCCAGGCACTAGCGACGTCCTGGCCTGGCGGATCAACCTTTCAGTTCTAAATAAAACTGGGCTTAACTTCCTGGACCCGACCCAAAAGCTGCGGGTTAGCTACCGATTAGGTGAGGGCGTATATGATGGTATTTCAGATCCTGATGGTGGCTTGACTTATGTTGGCACTGACAGCAATACCAATACGGTTACCTGGGAGCTGCCGACGCCGTCTATCGCGGAACAGGCAGTCAGCCTGGCTAATGGCCAGCCGCTAGTGCAGAAATCCTTTATCGTCTACACCAAGCCAGTCACTAGCTGGTCTTCCAATGCCTCTATTACTAATTTTGCTACTTTGCAGGCAATAAATTTACAAGGTGATAAGCTCTCAGTTTCTAACGGTACGACTGGGAAAATTGGTCAGACCATTACCGGTGATATAGATACTCAGGGTACCATTTACTGCCCTGACTCATACGGGCCAATAAACGGGGAAGGGGATTTTGGCTTAATCGCCTTGACCACTGTTTATGATACGGCTCAACTGGCATATTCGAGTGAAATTTATACTGGGGTTTTAGGGACTGACAAGACGGCTACTACACGTAAGTATGACAGCGAGGGTAATCCGGTTGGGAGACGTTTGAGTGCAAGCGCTTTCAATCGCCTGATTTTCAGCAAATTTCTTGATGAAGGTCTGCAAAAAACTGGCGTGCATTATGAAATTGATCCGCACCTTATTGTTAAATCAATCGAGCTCCCTATCCCATGGATTGAATTTTACAAAAATCAAGGAGTAAGCAGTTATCCGAGTGGCAGTGCTCCTGCATTTATGATTAGTTTGACAGTTAAAAATAGAAAAACTGGGACTAGCCGGACTATCAATAAGTATGTGACAAAAATCGGCCAGATTCCTGTATCATATTTTGGGATTACTGATGATGAGCAGATAACTAGCGGGGACTTCAGCATTCAGTATGAAGATACCAGTAAGCTGATCGATGCCAGAACTGCAGGTCAAGTTAACTTTATTGCCGGTGTTGAAAAAGGTTACCTGGGAACTGCCACGGTAACAAATACACACTATGTAGTTACCAAAAATGGAACCAAGTACGTTCACTATTCAACTAATAGCATAGCTGATGAGATGAAAGCTGTCAGCCCGAACGGACCACGGACAATTGAGGTGATTAAGCAAGACAGCATGATTCCGATTGGTCGGACTGATGTTTCCTTTGCCCAGCACGCTAAGGATGGGGAAACCGTCATCCAAAAGAATTCCTCCAACCGGGTTATCGCTGACTTCTACAATGTAACTAATTCGCCAATTAGCATGAAGTCTCCAACTGTTTTATCAGTTCTTTTGCCAAAAGGTGTTACAGTTGATAACGCTAATACCGATGTCAAGATGTACCTGGTCAACGACAGTACAGGCCAAGAGACGCTCTTGGAGCGGGGAACTTTAGCCGGCAACCGGTTTGGTGTCTTTATTTACAACCAGACCTTGAAGAACAAGGATAGTGTTTACACTGGCCAACAGTTCGTCAAGTTTGTTATGGGTGAAGGGCAAGGCGGTTTGCAGCCAGGCTATCACATCCGCGGTGAATTTAATGTCAACGTGGGTGATGTAAGTGATTCAGTGACTTTGAAGGCTTATGGTGCATCATATAGCCAAAATATGAACGCTCCAACCGGCTACTCCTTGATTAAGGACAAGGGTTATGACAATGTCAGTGACGGTCAGGCCTACAGAGAAGTTACCGACCTCTTTTGGGACAGTAACCTGAAGGTAGCCGTAGCCAGCGAGCAGTCCTACAGCTTGTCAAATTATGACATGCTGAAGACGGAAAAAGAAGTCAAGGGTGATCTGGACTCCAGCTACTCAAGCCTGGCTCACGCCAGCCTGGGTGGGCAGATCTCCTACCGGCTCAAGTTCAGTAACACTGATGGCCATGCTATTACTAAGCTGACCTTGCTGGATGTTCTGCCAACTGTTGGGGACTTAGGCATTACCGACAATGTTGACCGGGAAAGCAAATTTACGCCAGTCTTGACTGGCCCGATTACTTTGAATAACTCTAACTTGGAGATCAAGTACTCAACTTCCAGCAAGCCGAGCCGGCAGCTTTTAAACAACTCAGTGACCAACTGGCCAGCTGGGGCGCAAAAGCTGCAGGACCCATCCGGAGCTGAAACGCCTACTTGGCTGACGCAAGACCAAGTAACTGACTGGTCCAAGATCCGGTCCTTCACGATTACTTTGAAGGGCGGGCAAACGATCAAGGCCGGCCAGGCTACGACCATTGAGTTCACCATGCAGGCACCAAAGCGGACTGATTTGACTGCAAGTCGGCTGCAGACCCTGCTTAACCCAAGCGCGGCTGAAACCAGCCGGGCCGCTTGGAATAGCTTCGCGGTAACGACTAACAACCTGCTTCCAGTAGAGCCAGCCAGAGTTGGAGTGGTGCTTGAGGATCCATCAGCAACCATCATCAAGAAGGATGCTGTTTCAGGTAAGACCCTGTCTGGCGTTGAATTCAAGCTGGCTGACAGCGAAGCCAACGCCAAGGCGGGTAAATTCCTTCGTCTGGTAGACAGTAAAGTTGTAGCACCAAGTGATTCTAACTACTCTTCTGGTCAGGATTATGTCTTAAGGAGTGATGACAACGGTCAATTGCACTTCACTGGCTTGAAGGAAGGGCAGACCTACTATGCGGTAGAAACAAAGGCACTGGACGGCTACCAGCTAGATGCAACTCCACATGCGGTTAAGGCAAGCTACCATACTGGACAAGCAGCGGTTACGGTATACAACCAAAAGCAGCCAATTCTGCCGCAAACTGGTGGACCAGGCTCTTTGATCTTCATCCTCTTAGGTTTGATCCTGCTTTTGCTGGCAGCTTTGGGATTAAGAAATCATCGTATTACAAAACAGTGATGCACAAAATGGACTGAAAGCGTTGCGCCTCTAAGGCGCAACGCTTTTTTTCCCTATTAGTATTAGTAAATAAGTATGGAGAAACTAATGATATTATATTGAACTTTTTATAGGGAGATGGTAAAATAATGATAGATTAAAGCGCATGAAGTAATTGCAAAAAAAGAATCATAAAAAGGTATAGCTGACCGCCCCCGGCCTGCACTTGCAGGTAAGCAGAATTGCTGATCCAACTTGTTCACGAAAACGGGAGTCGCCATTGGCGGCCATTTTCCATCACGCGTCCGCGCTATACCAATTGCTATGCCACTTTTAGGAGGTAACAGGGTTTTAGGGAATAAGACGGAGATTGCCGATACTAGTGTGAAATTTAAGAGACGGAGAAAGACCATGAAAACAGGAAAATTAGCAACTTTGCTGGCTGCCTTTACTTTGGCAGTTGCACCTATCCTGTCTAATGCTGGCCTGGTAAGCGCCGCTGAAGACAACTATTCAACTACTAAGCCTAACGAAGTAACTGTGGCCATCCACAAGTACAAGACCACCAGCGACTTGTCAGGCAAGACCAAGCAAAACGCTGACTTTGACACCAAGTCAACCAGTGACTTGAAGAACTTGCTGGGGCTTGGCGAGAAAGACAACCTGGAACCAATGGCTAACGTTAAGTTTGAATACTTCAAGGTTAACGACAGCGACAAGTTGACAGACTTAGCCAAGAAGTCAGTTAAGGAACTGGAAGCAGCTTACTCAACTAACGGCACGATGACTACTGACGCTTCTGGTTTGGCAACTAAGGTTATTCCAGAAACTGACTACGGCAAGTACTACTTTGTCGAAGTAACTAAGACTGACTCAGCCTTTGAAACTGCACCATTCCTGCTGGAAGTTCCATCATACATTCCCCGCAAGGGTTACGCTAAGACCATGAACGTTTACCCGAAGAACAAGGTTACTACCCCAACTCCGGGCAAGGACGTTGGCAAGCTGGGCAACAATGATGACTCAGCCAAGGTCGGCGACCAAGTTAAGTGGTTCTTGAAGGGTACTATTCCTGCCGACATCGATACTTACAAAACTTACGAATTCATCGATACTTTGGATTCAGCTTTAACTTACGACAAGTCCTTCACTCCAGTAGTTACTGTCGGCAAGTCTACTAAGCTGATTGCCGACACTGACTACACGGTAACTGAACCGACTGCTGACAGCAATGTCTTCAAGGTTACCTTGACTGAAGCAGGTAAGAAGAAGGCCTACGACGCTTACCAAGCAGCTGGCCAAAGTCCAAGCGCTGAAGAAATCAAGGACATCGCCAATAACACTGACGGAAACCCATTTATCGAAGTTGAATTCGCAACTACTATCAACGAAAAGGCCGTAATCGGCAAGACTATCGACAACAAGGTTACCTTGAAATACCACAATGACGGCAATGTTTCTGGTCAGCCAGAATCATCAGACACTCCAGAAGTTCACACTGGTGGTATCCGCTTCATCAAGAAGGATGCTGTTAACGGCAATGGTCTAGAAGGCGCCGTATTCGAACTGTACGAAGCAGACGGTACTACTCCAGTTAAGTGGACTCAAGCCATGATCAACGCCAACGGATCAGCTGGCTTCAAAGATCAAGCAGTTGGCAACCAAGTTAAGCTTGTTTCAACGAAAGACGGCACTTTCGAAATCAAGGGCCTGAAGTACGGCGAAGCTGGCAAGAACAACAAAGACGCTTCTACTAGGTACGTTCTTAAGGAAGTTCAAGCCCCAGAAGGCTACAGCCTACCAGACAACGCTACTACTACTGTGACTGTAAACGAGACGTCCTACTACAAGGATCCAACTAGTGTTACTCCTGTAGCAGCTGACCCGGTAGAAATCTTGAACAACAAGAAGCCAAGCCTGCCAATGACTGGTGGCATCGGTGCCCTGATCTTTGCGCTGACTGGTTTGGCAGCCGTAGGCTTCGCCTTCTACGAAATCAAGAAGCGTCGTCAAGCCTAATTGATTTGATCACAATTTGTTACTTTAAAAGCGGGAAAGTCATTTGACTTTCCGCTTTTCTAAAGCAGGGAAGCTGGTCTTGAGCTTGCTTGCTTTAGAAAGGTTAGTGCTGAAAGTTCGGCAACTTGTGGAAGAAAAATAGATCAGAGTGTAGAGTACAAAAGTAGAGTGAGAAGGGAGAATTACTTATGGCGACTCTTTTACGGCGCGGCCGCTTGGCTTTGAGCGGGCTGATGCTCTTGCTCAGTCTGGTCCTTATGGCCGGCCGAGCCCAGGCAGCCAGCCAAGAGCTGACCCTGGTCAACCCTAGCCCAAATCAGACGACTAGTTTCGTCTTTAAAGGCTGGAAGGTTGACGACCAAGCCAAGCTGGCGGACTTAAACAAGCAGACCAGCGAGGAGCTGGATCAGTCCAGCCAGGCCGTTTTCCAAGAAAAAATGGCTGCCGGCCAGAGCCAGCTGAAGCTTTCCCTGGATCCCGGCCGCTACTACATCAGAGAACTGACCAAGCCGGGAGTGATAGTCCAGCCGCTGTTATTGTCTTTGCCTAGAAACGGCAGCGACCAGCTGACGGTCTACTTAAAGACCGAAGCAGTAACTGGCCAAGTCCATCTGACCAAGCTGGGCTACGTCAGCGCGTCCGCTAAGGGTGAAACCCTGGCCGGAGTCAGTTTTTACCTTTATCAAGAAGGAAATAATCTTCCTTTGAGAGTCGATGCTTTAGGCAAACTTTCAACGGATGACCGGGATTCCCGTCTCCTTTTGACTGACAAGAGCGGCCATATCAAGGTAACTGGCCTGCCAGCCGGCAACTACTACTTCGTTGAACAGGCAACCCTGTCTGGCTACGTGAAAAATTCTACCCCGCAGCACTTTACCGTCAAAGCCGGGGAAACCACCTATGTGACCGTGAAGAACTACCGGCCGACCGTGCCGACTAATCCGCAAAAGCCGTCTGTGCCAAAGAGTTCAAGCTCCAGCTCGAGTTCAACTTCCAGTTCAAGTTCCAGCTCAAGCAAGCCAAAGGTACCGACTAATCCGCAAAAGCCAAACCTTCCAAGTCAAAAGAAGAAGGGCTTCCTGCCGCAGACTGGTGAAATAGTCAGCTGGCTGGCTGTCTTTGCCGGCCTGGTCCTCCTTGTCTTTGGCCTCTTCCTAGCTATCAAGAGCCGGCGGAAAAAAGACCAATAGGATTTATGGAAATGAAAAAAGAAGCACAAAAGCAGCAAAATAAGAAAAAGGGACCGATCTGGCCCTTTATTTTGCTTTTACTGGTCGGCTTGGGCCTTTTAGCCTATCCGCTGTCGACCCAGGTCTATAACTTCTGGCTGTCTCACCAGAAGATCCAGTCCTTCCAAAAAGCGGCTAGCAAATTGTCAGACGCTGAAGTCCAAAAGCGCCTCCGCCTGGCCAAAGCCTACAACGCCTCTCTCCTGTCCCCAGGTCAGCAGGCCGGCTTTAGCGACCCTTTTAGCAAAAAAGAGAAACAAGCCGGCGTAGCGGCTTATGCCAAGATGCTGGAATTAGAGGAAAACATCGGCTACATCGACCTGCCGAAAATCCACCAGGAACTGCCGATCTATGCCGGGACCAGCGAATCGGTCCTGCAAAAGGGGATCGGCCACCTGCCCGGTTCATCCCTGCCAGTTGGGGGCAAGAGCACCCGGGTGGTCCTAACCGGCCACCGGGGCCTGCCAAACTCCCGTCTTTTTACCGACCTGCCCCGGCTGAAAAAGGGTGACGTCTTCTACGTACACAATTTGGGCCAGACCCTGGCCTATAAGGTGGATCAAATCAAGGTTATCAAGCCGACCCAGGTTGACCAGCTCAAGATCGTCAAGGGCAAGGATCTCTGCACCTTGATGACCTGCACCCCTTACATGATCAACACCCACCGCCTGTTGGTCACCGGTCACCGGATTCCTTACAATCCAAAGGCCGAAGCCAAGGCTAAGGAGAGAAGCAGGAACCGCCTCTTCTGGATCATCATCGCCATCCTTTTACCGGCCTTGGCGATCATCATTTTCATCTGGCACAAGAAGCGGAAGAAGAAGAAGGCTAAGGCAGACAAGGAAAAAGAGCAAGAATAAACCGGCAAAACGGGCCGTCCGGATTTTTCCGGACAGCCCGTTTAATATTTTCCGGGATTAATGTGGTTTGTGAAAAAAACTCTGCAAATAATGATAGAATAAAGGTAAATAGTTCAATTGGAGTAATTTAGGTGAATTACAGTGACGACAACACAAATCTGGATTAATTTACTAGCAATACTTGTGATCTTTGTTTTTGCCTCCTTCTTTGTTGCGGCGGAGTTTGCCCTGGTGCAAGTCCGCCCCAGCCAGCTGGAGGACATGATAGCCAACGGGCAGGGGAACGTGAAGAAACTTAAGCGGGCCCTGCACATGTCGCATAATTTAAATGAGTACCTGTCAACCACCCAGGTCGGGACCACCTTGGTCGGGGTTATCCTGGGCTGGTTCGGGGCGGACACCATCGCCAGCATTTTTGAAAGGCTGCTGGCCCTGACCCCCATGTCCAAAAATCTGGTCAACTCAGTCGGAGCCTTGATCGGGGTTATTTCCTTGACCTACTTGGAAGTGGTTTTGACGGAAGTCGTGCCGAAAAATATCGCCATCGATGCTCCGGTTAAGATGCTGATGTTGATCGTCAATCCCCTCCAGCTCTTCCACACCCTGGTTTATCCCTTTGTCTGGCTTTTGAATGTCAGCTCCTCCGGCATCTTAAAGATGCTGGGTTTTAACCCGGCCGATGAAGAAAACCAGGTCTACTCCCAGTCAGAAATCATCCGCTTGAGCAAGAACGCGGTGCATGGCGGGGCCCTGGACAAGGAAGACTTGACCTATATGGAAAGAGCCTTCCAGCTGAACGACAAGACGGCTAAGGACATTATGACTGACCGGACCCGGCTGACAGTTTTAGATGCCAGCGAAAACATCAAGACTGCCCTGGACAAGTATCTGGAAGACGGCTACAGCCGCTTCCCGGTCGTGCGGGAAAATGACAAAGATGATGTGGTCGGCTATGTCTACGCTTATGACATTGTTCAACAGAGCCGGGTGGATGACCGGGTACCAGTGACCCGGGTCAACCGAACCATCATTACCGTGCCGGAATCTATGCCCATCCAGGACATCCTCCGCTTGATGATCAGCAAGCACACTCCAATCGTGCTGGTTGTCGACGAATACGGCGGTACCAGCGGGATCGTGACTGACAAGGATATTTACGAAGAGCTCTTCGGGTCAGTTAAGGACGAAATTGACGACGTTTCTGATGACTACATTATCAAGGACGCCGAAGGTAATATCCGGGTTTCCGGCAAGACCACCCTTTATGACTTTGAGCGCTACTTCCACCAGAACCTCAAGAGCTTCCAGAACAGTGACATCATCACTATCGGCGGCTATATGATGGAACGGTATCCCGACTTGAAGAAGGAAGAGTCTATAGAACTGGAAGGCTTCCGCTTCACCCTGGACGATATCCAGCAAGGTTTCATGCGCTGGTTTATTGTTGAAGTCCCAAAGACAAACGATCAAGCCAAAAAAGAAGAATAAGATTCAGAAAAAGGAACGGCTTTTAGGCAAAAGCCGTTCTTTTTTGTTAAAATAATGGTATAATCTTGATATATCATTTTAAAAGCAATTAGTAATCGAGGAAACCTAATGAAAAGTATTCATGACGCAGTTGATCACAAGTTGTACAGCGAAGAAGACATCGCGGAAATGACCAAGCGGCTTGGCCAGCAATTGACCAAGGACTACGCTGGCAAGCGGGTCTTGGTTGTCGGTGCCTTAAAGGGAGCTATCTTCTTCTTGACTGACCTCCTGCGGGAAATGGACCTGGCTTGCGACATTGACTTCATCGACGTTTCCAGCTATGGCAACGGGACTGAATCCAGCGGTAAGATCACGGTAACCCATGACCTGGAAGCTGACGTGACCGGCCGGGACGTTTTGATCGTTGAAGACATCGTGGACACTGGTTTGACTTTGAAGTTCATGAAGGACGAACTGCTCAGCCGCGGCGCCAACTCAGTCAAGTGCTGCGTCTTGCTGAACAAGACGGCTCGCCGGACGACTGAAGTAGATGTTGAATACTACGGCACCCACGTGGGTAACGAATTCGTCATCGGCTACGGGATGGACTTTGCGGGTCTTTACCGGAACCTGCCTTACATCGGCGTGATCAAGCCAGAAGTCGTTGAAGAATTCAGCAGCAAGCATGAACACGACTAATTTTTCCTAAAAGAAAATGGATCATCCAAACGGATGGTCCATTTTTGTTTGATCTTCTTTTATTTTGTCTGTTATTTTCTTTTGCTCTAATGAAGCTTTTTCCAGTAGTAGACCGGCAGGCCCAGGAGGGTGATGCCCAGGCCGATTACGGAGAGGGCGAACTGGTTGATGACGGTCATCACGATGATGAAGAGACCACCGATGATGGAAATCAAGGGAATGAACGGGTAAGCCGGCGTCATGAAAGGCCGGGCCAGGTCGGGCTCTCTTTTTCTCAGTAAAATGACGGCCACTGACAGGAGGGTGGTGAAGGTCCACATAACGAAAACCAGCATGTCGGTCAAGATTTCAAAGTTGCCCAGGGAGATCATGATCAAAGCGATGGCATTGACCAAAAGGGCGGAGAAGACCGGGACCCCGCTTCTGACAGAAGTCTTGGCCAATTTCTCAGAGCCGGGCAGGCGGTTGGCCTGGGCCAGGATATATGGCGTCCGCATCCCCGTCAGCATAAAGCCGTTGCAGGCTCCGTAAACCGACAGGAGAATGCCGACCGTGACGATTTTGCCCCCGGCCTGGCCAAAGAGCTTAAGGGAAGCGTAGTAGGCGGTATTGTCGTTGCCGATGATCTTGTCAAAAGGCAAAACCGCCATAAAGGCGTAATTGACCAGGACGTAAACGACCGTGACCAAGGAGAGGCCAAGGATGATGGCCCGGGCCAGGTCCTTTTTCGGATTCTTCATCTCTTTAGCCAGGTTGGTTACCACGATCCAGCCTTCAAAGGCAAAGAGGGCAGACAAGAGCCCTTGGCTGATCCCGGCCAGCCAGTCGCCGCTGTTATCCACCGTAACTGGCCAGAGGCTGACGGAAACTTGCGGGCGGATGATTGCAAAGACGATGATCAAAAAGAGAGGGATGAGCTTGATGACCGTGATCACCGACTGCATCCAGGCTGAAGCCTTGGTCCCCAGCATATTGATCAAAAAGAGCAAAAGAACCACGCCGGCCGCGATCCACTTGCTGCTGGCGGCTGGCAGGCCCGCTAAAACCACGAACTGCTGGCCGAAAATTGAAGCTAAAGCCGCGATCTGGGCGGGGAAGTAGACGGTCATTTCCGCCCAGCCGAAGAGAAAGCCCCAGATATTGCCATAGCTGTAGTCCAGGTATTCAATGGCCCCGTTGACATTCAAGGCGGCCGCGATTTCTGACACGGTCAAGCCCGAGCAGATCGAGATGGCGCCAGCTAAAAGCCAGACCAAGATGGTGGCTGAGGCTGACCCGGTGCTTTGGGAAATGCTGCCGATCTTAAAAAAGACCCCGGCCCCGATAACTGAGCCAATAACGGTTGCCAGTGCCTGGCCAAAAGAAATCTGTTTTTTCACGAAATCCCTCCAGTAAAACAAGTCTAACCCTTAAATTATACAAAAAATCTTTGTGCTTGGTCTAGGCGGATTTCTCGGCTAAAATGGTAGAAGGAGGTTTTGGGCGATGGGGCAAAAGAAGCATTTCCAGCATCCGGCGACACTGCCGGCCCTTTTGATTCTGCTGGCCGCGATTATCGGCCTTTTGGCATATGGCCTGTACAATTATGCCAGCCAGACGACCCTGCCAAAAGGAGCCAGCCAAAGTGCGGTCGGCCTGAAGGACAGCCAGGCAGATTTTGACCTCAGCCGCCTTGAAAAGGGCGGCTTGTCTTTCGTTTATCTGCCGGTTGACCAGAATTTCGCCGCCAGGCGCAAGCAGGTGGCTAAGACCAAATTGGCCTATGGCAGCATCATTGAGGTGGCCGGAGAGAAAAGCGATAAAAAACAATTATCCCGGGCCAAAAAACTGTCGGCCGGGCATTGGGGGGACTTGCCCATCCTGCTGGACAGCGGGCAGGATGACCCCAGCGCCGCCAATTTAACCGCTATGAGCAAGCTGGCCTATTCCCTGGTCAAGAGTCATGAGGTCATGGTCAACGCCCCGGTCAAGTACAAGCAGCTTTTTCCAGCGGGATGCAAGTTCCTGGCTACCTCGGCGTCAGCGCCAAGCAAGCTGGATTACTGCTTCTGGCGCTATACGAAAAAGGGCCACGTGGCCGGAGTCAGCGGGAGCGGCTACAAGAATGTCATGTATGCCTATATCGGGACCAGCCAGCAATATAAAGAAAAGTATGGACAATTAGCACAATGATTTACACAGAACAAATTCAAGCAGTTTTGCAAAAGGAAGGCAAGAGCCGGCCGACCTTGATCCAGAAAGAGACTTATGAGGCCATTAAGAACGGGGCCAGCCTGGTCGCTTTGGCCAAGACGGGGACAGGCAAGACCCTGGCCTATGCCCTGCCGGCTTTAGAGCGGGTCATCCCAGGGGAGAAAAATTCCCTGGTGATTTTGGCTCCAACGACTGAACTGGCCGTCCAGATCAGAAATGCCATCCTGCCTTTTGCCAAGGCTCTGGGTCTGAAGACTTTAGCCCTGGTCGGGGCCGGCAACCGGCAAAGACAGGACGAGCGGCTGAAGAAGAACAATTGTGAGGTCCTGGTCTGCACTCCGGGCCGCTTCTTTGACTTCTTCTCCTCGGGCCGGATCAAACTGATCCAGATCAAGACCCTGGTGATCGATGAAGCTGACGACATTTTGGAATTTGCCAAGCTGGAGCTTTTGAGTTCTTTAGGGCAGAACCTGCCTTCTTCCAGCCAGATTCTCCTCTTTGGGGCCACTGAATCCCAGATTACCCAGGAGGCGGAAGAAATTTTTGCCCGCCACTTCTTTTTAGTCGACGTCCGCCCCGACCAGGGCAGCCGGACTGAACACGTCTTTTTGCAGGTGGACAATGAGCACAAGCTGGAATACCTGCAGCGCTTGTGCAAGCTGGACGGCTTCCGGGGCCTGCTCTTCTTTGACTCAAATGAGGGGATGCTGCGCTTTGCCAGAATTTTTGCCCACAGCAAGACCCGTTTTGAAGTCCTGGCCAACAATTTCTCAAAAGACAAGCGCCAGCAGGCCATCCGGGACCTGGCCAAGGGCAAGGTCAAGCTGCTCTTGGCCACTGACCTGGCCGCGCGCGGTTTGGATATTCCAAAACTAACCTACGTGGTCAACTATGAAATCCCGACTGATGCCAACACCTACATGCACCGGGCTGGCCGGACCGGCCGGATGCAGCAGGAGGGTAAGGTGGTGTCTCTGGGCAACGACCACGACCTGCGCAAGCTGAAGAAGCTCTTGGAAGGGGAAGTGACCGTCGACCGGGTCTACTTTGCCGGCTACCACTTGAGTAAAGAAAAGCCGGTCAAGAAGGAAAAGGCTGAGGGCAAAGACAAGACGGATAAAAAGACTGCTGTAATTGACCAGCCAGTTAAGAAGAAAAAGAAGTCCAAAAAGAAAAACAAGAACAAGGGTTATCACCCGCATTACTTGAAGGGGAAAAAGCAAAGTGAATAGCGTGATTGACTGGCTGGAGCGGCACCTGCTGCCCTTGGCCAATAATCTGGCCTCGGTCCGCTGGCTGGTGGCCCTCAGGGATGCTTTTATTTCCACCCTGCCGATCAGTTTGACTGGGTCGGTGGCGGTTTTAATCAAGAGCCTCATCATTGCCGCCGACCGCAACTGGGGCTGGCATGTGTTTTACCAGCTCATGCAGCCATCGATCTCCATCTGCAACTTCGTCTGGCGGGGGAGCGTGGCCATGTTTGCCCTCTTCTTCGTCCTCAGCTGGGGCTACCAATTGGCCAAGGCCTGTGAAGTGGACCCTTTGGCCGGGGCGATGACTGCCCTTTGCTCTTTCATGATGAGCATCGCCAACTATTCCTACCTCATGCAGGGGAATAAGCGGCTCAAGCTGGACCAGGCTTTTAACATCAAGCAGCTGTCAACGACGGGGATGTTCACGGCCATTCTCTTTGGCGGCCTGGGCGTGGCCCTGTACATCCTGGGGGTCAAGGCCCGGCTGGGCCTGCATGTCCAGACGGCCATGCCCCCGGCCCAGACCTTGGCCTTTGAAGCGGCGATCCCGGTCATGCTGGCCCTCTTTATCGTGGGCGGACTGAACTATCTCTTCCAGACCATCACCGGCCAGTATTTCGGTGACTGGCTCTTAGAGATCATCCAACTACCCCTCTTGAAGCTGGGCCAAGGTTTTATCATGGTGATTGCTATTACGGCTTTAACCCAGCTCTTCTGGTTCTTCGGCATTAACGGGGCCAGTGCCTTGGCTCCGGTTGTCGGTTCAATCTGGGCCACGACCCAAAACGCCAACCTTTTGGCGGCGGCTGACGGCCACAAGATCCCGTATTTGTGGACCAACACTTCTTTTGTGGTCTTTGGGGTCAGCGGGGCCTGCCTGCCTTTAATCATCGCGATTTTGCTGACCTCCAAGCGCGGCGACCACCGGACTTTGGCCAAGGTGGCCCTGGCTCCGGCTGTCTTTAACATCAATGAGCCCATGCTGTACGGGCTGCCGATCATCTTGAACCCGGTCTGCTTTTTGCCCTTTACCCTGGCCCCTTTAGCCAATATTTCCTTGGCTTATCTGGCGACCAAGCTGGGCTGGATCAACCGGGTCCAGGCCTCGGTGCCCAATATCATGCCCCCGGTCATCGGCCCATATCTGGCCACTAACTATGACTGGCGGGCCCTGGTTTTGTCCTTGGTCAACCTGGTCATCGCGGTCTTGATCTGGCTGCCTTTTGTCAAGGCGGCTGACCGGATTGGTCATACGGATGAACCCCGCCGCTTTTTCATGCCGCAATACTAATGACTTAAGCGAAAGCACTAGCTTTTTCAACACATTTTTTGTAGAATTAATGTGTTGCATGGCCCGGTAGCTCAGTTGGATAGAGCACTGGTTTCCTAAACCAGGTTGTCGCGAGTTCAAATCTCGCCCGGGTCATATCTGCCCCTCACGGAAGTGAGGGGTTTCTTTTTGCCTTTTTTCTGCTGCTTCATTGCTCTTTGCTTTTAACTTTGGCCAAAGCAAGCATCTTTTTAATAAAAGTTTAAAGAAAATAAAGCGCACTGAAAAAGAAAGCGGATTTTTTCTTTTCGATAATAAAATTATAAAAGTGTTGGCGAAAAGCATTGCAAAGGCCAGGAGCTTCCTCTATAATTCAAGACACCAGTTTATGAGAGACAAATGAAACACTATTAGGCATCTCATAATCTGTGTCAATGTAATTATAATTTTCTACCGTTAGGAGGCGGAGACTATATGTCTGAAACAACTCAAACAAAAGAAACAGTTGGATCATTTACGATGAAAGTCCTCAATGGTTCAGCGACTGCCATTATCGTGTCACTTCTTCCAAGTGCCATTTTGTCAACCTTCTTGACTCCTTTTGCCGGAAGCAACGCGATTGTGGCCAATCTTTTGCACATTGTGACCGTCTTCCAATACTTCTTCGCTGTAATGTGCGGGTTCTCAACCGCCAAGCAGTTTGACCTGGGCTATACTGAAGCTGCCTGCGTGGGCGGGGCAGCCTTCCTAGGCTCCGGCTGTGTTACTGCTGTAACCACCACTGTTAAAGGCGTGACTACTACCAGTTTCCAATTAGCCGGGATGGGTGACGTTATCAACACCATGTTGACGGCAGCTGTTGCCGTACTCTTCATCAAGTGGGTCGGCAACCGCTTCGGCTCACTGGGGATCGTCTTCTTCCCAATCCTGGCCGGGACCGGGGTCGGTTTCCTGGGCAGCCTGACCAAGCCTTACGTATCCCTGGTAACCACGGCTATCGGTGACGTCATCAACACCTTCACCAAGCTGGCTCCTTACCCAATGTGTATCTTGATCGCCATGTCCTTCGCGATCGTCATCGTTACCCCGCTGTCAACTGTAGCCATCTCCGTGGCCATTGGCCTGGCCGGGATGGGTTCTGCCGCTGCTGGTTTTGGTCTGGCAAGTACCGCTGCCTTCCTTATCTGGGCAACCCTCAAGGTTAACAAGCCAGGTGTGCAAGTTGCTATCTTCTTAGGCGCCATCAAGATGATGATGCCAAACTTCCTGAGATACCCGGTAATCGGGATCCCGATCGCTTTAACGGCGGTTATCTCAACTCTATCCGTGCCAATGCTTGGCCTTAAGGGGACCCCGGCTTCCGGTGGTTTCGGCCTGATCGGGGCGGTTTCTCCTTTAGCAGCCTACAATGCCGGCTTCCACAATGTGCTGGTGCTGGTCATCGTCTGGGTAGTCGTACCATTCGCGGTTGGCTACCTGATGAAGAAGATCTTCGTTGACTGGACCAAGGTCTGCAAGCCGGAATACTTTATCACTCCGGCCCGTTAATTGTCATTAAAATACTCCTTAATCTATTCCAATAAACCATATTTTTCCTTATACAAATAAGTCCGCGGCTGAAGCTTTGTCAGCCGCGGCTTTTTTGTCTTCCTTGACAAAAAATAATATTATTAGTAGGCTAAAGTAAGTAAATTGTTAAGGAACCTTTAAATGCAGTCCCGTGAGGCTGACAAGGAAATTTTGTTCCGGGTTCCAGTATTTGGAAAGGAAGATTTCTTTTGAAGAAAGACAAGACATTCCGGAACCCTGAAGCGGTTTTGGACGTTCAGGACAAGCCGAAGTTCGGTCCCTGGCTGCTGCTCTCAATCCAGCACCTCTTTACCATGTTCGGCTCGACCGTCCTGGTTCCGCTCTTAATCGGCTTAAAGCCAAGCATTGCCCTTTTCTGTTCAGGGGTGGGGACCCTGGTCTACATCCTCTGCACCCAGGCGAAGATCCCGGCCTACCTGGGCTCATCTTTTGCCTTTATCGCCACTATGCAGGCCTTGATGAAAAATTATGGCTACCCGGCCGTAGGGCAGGGGGCCATCGCGGCAGGTCTGGTCTACGTTATCGTGGCCCTTTTGATTGCCCGCTTCGGCTCCCGCTGGCTGGACAAGATCTTGCCGCCAATCGTTGTTGGTCCGATCATCATCGTTATCGGCCTGTCCCTGGCGACGACCGCGGCCAACGACGCCATGTTCAACGCTAGCGGCAAGTACAGCTTGACTTACTTCGGGGTAGCGATTTTTACCCTGGTTATTACCATCATCTTTAACATGTTTTTGAAGGGATTCTCGAGCATAATTCCGGTTTTGCTAGGGATTATCTGCGGCTATCTCATGGCCCTCTTCTGCGGGATCGTTGACCTCTCCGGCGTTGAAAGCGCCAAGTGGTTCTCTTTGCCCGCCTTTGATCTTTTAGGCGTCAGTTACAAGTTCAAGTGGTACCCGGCCGCCATCATCACTATGGCGCCAATTGCTTTTGTTACTATGACTGAGCACATGGGCCACATCATGGTCTTAAATAAATTGACCAAGCGGAACTTCTTTGAAGACCCGGGCCTGCACCGGACCCTGCTGGGCGACGGTCTTTCCAGCATCATCGCCGGCTTCTTGGGTGGCCCGCCAACCACCTCCTACGGGGAAAACATCGGCGTTTTGGCCATGACCAAGGTCCACAGCGTCTTCGTCTTGGGCGGGGCAGCCTTCTTCGCCATCGTCTTCTCCTTCGTCGGCAAGGTGTCAGCGGTGATCGAATCTATTCCAACTCCGGTCATCGGGGGGATTTCCTTCCTGCTCTTCGGGATGATCGCGGCCAACGGCCTGCGGATCCTGGTTGACAACAAGGTCGGCTTTGAAAAGAAGCGGAACCTGGTCATTGCTTCCGTCATCCTGGTTATCGGGATCGGGGGTACCTACCTCAAGATTGGCTCATTTCAGCTGACCAGCATCGCCTTGGCTACGGTCTTCGGGATTCTCTTGAACTTGATCTTGCCGGAAAAGGCAGCCAGCGAACAGTAGAATTTTTGCGAATAGCTTTCCATAATTGCATGGAAGGCTATTTTTATTCAAAAAGCTGCCTTTTTGGTTTAAGATAGGTAAGTAATAAAGAACAAACAGAGGGATTTTTTGATGAACAATTTACCAGAAGAATTAGCAAAAATTGTCAAGGAAGTCGATGAGCAGATCGCCGGTCGCCTGCATGAAATCGACGAACAGGTTATTTACAACCAGGCTAAGGTCCTGGAAGCCTTCGTGGACAACGCGGTCGCTGAATCTGACTTGAAGGGGACCAACGGCTACGGGGACGACGATGAAGGCCGGGACAAGCTGGAGCGGGTCTACGCCCAGGTCTTCCACACTGAAGACGCACTAGTCCGGCCGCAATTCGTTTCCGGGACCCACACTCTGGCAACCGCCCTTGACGGCAACCTGGTGCCAGGCGACACTTTGACTTACCTGACGGGGATGCCATATGACACCCTGCAGCATGCTATCGGCCTTACTCCAGACAAGGCCGGCACCTTGATTGAAAAAGGGGTTAAGTTCTCCTACGTGCCGCTAAAAGAAGACGGTAGCGTCGACTTTGAAGAGGGGGAAAAGATCTTAAAGCGGGACCAGCCTAAGATTGTGGCTATCCAGCGGTCCCGGGGCTACGACACCCGGGAAAGCTTCCCGGTTGCCAAGGTCAAGGAAATGATCGACTTCATCAAGGAAGTCAGTCCCAAGTCCTTGATCTTTGTTGACAACTGCTACGGGGAATTTTCGGAAAAGCATGAGCCGACTGAATACGGGGCCGACTTCATGGCTGGTTCTCTGATCAAGAATGCCGGGGGCGGGATTGCCCAAACTGGTGGCTACATCGTCGGCAGAAAAGATCTGATCCACCGGGCAGCCAGCCGGCTTTTTGCCCCAGGGATCAGCGACTCAGAAGGGCCAACCTTAAACAGCCTGCATGAGTTCTACGAAGGCTTCTTCCTGGCGCCAAACGTGACCGGGGAAGCCATCAAGGGGATGATCTACTCAGCGGCCTTGATGGAAAAGCTGGGCTTTGACGTGTCTCCTAAGTGGGATTCCCCGCGGACTGACCTGATCGAACTGATCACCTTCAACGACAAGGAAAAGATGATCAGGTTCTGCCAGGAAGTGCAGAAGAACTCACCGGTTGACTCCTTCGTTACCCCAATTCCAAGCCACATGCGGGGCTATGAAGATGAAGTCATTATGGCCGGGGGGACCTTTGTCTCCGGGTCAACGGTTGAATTCTCAGCTGACGGCCCGATCCGTCCGCCTTATGCTGTCTACATGCAGGGCGGTTTGACCTACGCCCATGACAAGATCGCCGTGACCAACGCTGTCAAGTCAGTTCTCTTTGGTGACTAAGGGAAAAAGAAAAAATAAAGAAAATAGTTCAAAAGATAGAAAAAACGTTGACACGATTGTGTCAACGTTTTTTGTCATTCTAAGATTCTTTGAGGACTTCAGCCCAGACTTCGCCGCCCTCTTGGTAGACCCCTTGGATTTCCGGATCAAGGCCCGGGAACTTTCGGGCAGCACCGATCAAGACTTGGAAGTAGGCAACGTCCAGGTCCTGCCAGCGTTCACCAGGTGCCACGATGAAGACACCAGGCGGGTAAGGGAGGGCGCCTTCCAAGGCCACCCGGCCCTTGGCATCGGCCAGTTTGACCAGTTCGCTGTTGCCGTGGACGAATTCGCGTTCAGCTTCTTTTGGCGTCAGCTCGTAATTTTGGAAGCTGTCTTTTAAGAAAAGAGCCTGCTGGAGCTTAAAGATGTCATGCTCTTGGTAGTAGTGGTGGAGCTCCTGGCAGAGCTGGTAGAGGGTATAACCCTCGTAGCGGTCAGGGTACTGGGCCACTAATTCCGGCATGATGGCAGACAGGGGGGCCTTAGTCAAGTAGGCTTCTTCAAAGGCCATCAAGGCCGAGAAGAGGCCGTTCATGTCGACTTGCCCTTCGCCTGGCGTGAGCAGGTAGAGGGTGGAGTAGCTATCGGACTTTTCCGGGATGATGTGCTTTTCATGCAGGTAGAGGTAAACGATGGCGCCAGGGATGCCTTCTTCGGTGAAGGCAGCTTTTGCCAGGTCAATGCCAGGTGTCATCAAGGTGACTTTTACCGGGCTTAGGGCAACTTCACCCGGAGCAAGCAATTTGAAGCCGTGCCAGTCATCATCTGGGGACAGTTTCCAGGCTTCCGGGTCCTGGGCCAAGACATCAGTTGGCAGGTCCTCCCACTTTTGCCCGCGGACAGTTGGGGGAACGAGGGGCTTAAAGAGCTTGCTTTCCTTTAAAAGGCGTTTGCGGAAGTCGATGCCTAATTTAACGGTGTCGGTCCACCAGTTGTTAACGGCCGGTGAAGCAACCATGGCGCTGTTAGCGACAAGAGAAGCGTAGACCGGGTAGGAGTAGCTGGTCGTAACGTACTTCATGTAGGCATGGTTGAAGTGCTTATGGTCGACGTAGCGCTTTTGTCCCTTGATGTGGCTGTCCTTTTTCAAAATCTGGGAGGCCTGGCCCACGCCGGCTTGCTGCTTGTGGACGGACTGGGTGACCAGGATGCCTGGGTCATCGGGGCCGTAGGTCTGCTGGAAAGGAGAGAAGTCTCTGAGGACGTCGATAAATTGTTCATAGCCGCCCCAGGCGCAGTCAAAGAGGATGTAGTCACAGAGGCGGCCGAGCTTTTTCAAGATAAGCTTGGCGTCATAGAAGATGCCGTCGTAGGTTTCCAGCTGCAGAACCGCCAGGCGGAAAGGCCGGTCAGCCTTGGCGCGGCCAGGGTCGACCTTGGCAATTTCCCGGCGGATCAAGTCTTCATCAAGACTGGCGGCGGTCAAAGGCCCGATCAAGCCGTCAGCGTTCCGGTCAGTTTGCAGGTAGACCGGCTTGGCCCCCGTCATGACCAGGGCGCTGTTGTAGATGGACTTGTGGTTGTTGCGGTCAAAAAGGACCAGGTCGCCTTCATCTAAAAGGGCAGTGGTGCAGATAGTGTTGGCGCTGGTTGTGCCGTTGGTGCAGAAGTAGACCTTGTCGGCGTTGAAGGCTTTAGCTGCTTCTTGCTGGGCTTCTAAGGGTCCGCCAGTGTGGTTCATCATATCGCCGAGTTCTGAGATGCAGTCAGAAACATCGGCTCTGAAGTAGTTGTCGCCGAAGAAGTTGCGCAAGACTGCTCCGGCTGGGTGCCGGTCATAGAAGCGGCCGTTGTGGTGGCCAGGAGTATCGAAGACCAGGTCGTCTTGGTCAGAAAAAGCGGTCAGCTCCCGGATGAAGCGGGGAACGTTGGCTTCTTCGTAGGCCTGGGCCAAGCGGCTGATTTCAGCTGGGGAGGTCTCAGGAGCAAATTCGATCAAGGGCAAGTCCAGGCCCAGTTTTTCCTTCATGGTCTGGTAGATGCCCCGGGACCGGCTGTCTTTTTCATCGATGACTACAGCAGCCAGGCTGGCCGGGTTGACCAGCTCGGTCAGTTCAGTTTTGGGCCAGTCGATTGGCAGATAGGGTAAAAGCTCCTTTTTGGCGGCAATTGCTAGATAATGCATAAAAATCCTTTCTATTTGTAAGGTTGATTCCTCAATATTATACAATTTTCAGATTCATGAAAAAAGTCGCCGCATAAAAAGAGCCATCCTGCTGGAGGGTGACTCGATAGATTTTACTTGTTACTGATATTTGCGTTTGCCTTCTTTTCTAAAGGAATAGTCAAAAATCGCATCATATTTGATGATCAGAATTAAGACGGCAATGGCTGCTAGGTCAGTAATCCATTTTGGGATCCCACTAATTCCAGCAGAATAGCCAAAGGCTTTGAGCAAAGCGTCAACTAAAGAAAAATCAAACAACTGCCGGGCCCAGCCATCAATAGCCACAAAAATTGCCAGACTAGTTGCTACTACCTTTAAAATTCTTTTTCTCATTTCAACCGATATCCTTTTTTACTTGTACTTGCGATCACGTTTATCGCGGGCCGCGGAGTGATCAAAGAACCAATCGTATCCGACGATCAAAAAAATGATGAGAATGGCGATTGCAACTTGAACCCAGACCGGGATTCCATATTTGCTAGTTAACCCATTGAAAAACATCCGTAGATAAGAATGGCCAACTATTCGTCTGTACAAATAATCGAGCAAGAGAATGGCGGATAAACTGGTCGCGATTATTCTTAAGGACTGTTTCATGGTTTGTTACCTCGATTTTGCGTATCGTGGTCTAGAATAAGACAAACATGATTGCTCTTGAGGTAATTCCGGCCCATTTTTTAGAAAATCCCATATGACGAAGAGCAGTATATAATCGCCCTTGGATATTATCTTCAACTCCAGTTAAAATATCGATAACAGATGCAATACCATGTTCAGTTAATTTTACGCCAGCTTTTTTGGCGAATTTTTTTAAAATAGGTGCGGCAACCTTGTACGCTGCTTTTGCAGCTGATGTTTTCCACTTTGAAGATGCTAATGGATTGCTAGCGTGATTTTCCAAGTACTGCTGTTTTAAAAACTCTGTATCCTTATTGGAAAGGTGATCACGCTTTTTTAATTTTGCTAGCTCAGCTTCTTTATTTTTCGGAAGAACTGAGTCAGTCCCAAAATTGGTATTTCCTGACAATAAATCACCGATCGAAACCTCAACGTAGCCGCTATCTTTTTGGCTATCTGCTTCTGCTGCCCAAGCAATTGTTGGATGCAAAACAGTCGGAGAGAATGTCAATGCAACTAAAGAAACGATGCTTACTTTCTTGATTTTCTCTTTTAATTTTGTGTTTTTCATTTTACTCCCTCTATTCACAGCTATTTCATGACTGATATGTCTAAGAATAGCTATTTTACAGCAATTATTTAAAAGTAATAAAAATATAGTTTTAGCAACTATATGTATGAATTATAGTCCGACTTGGTTAATCTGTCAAATAAAAATTAAAAAACTTTTTAATATACATGAATAGGCTTAAGAATACATATTTGTGAGTTGCTGTAGAGACTATGAAAATGGATTTCACTTAATAATTACAAGAATTTCAAGCCAATTGAAAAAGATATAGAATTTTCAAAACAATAGGAATAAAATGAAAACGACACTTTTTTGATTGGAGACGGTGCAGTGACCAACTTTTTAAAGCGCCAGAACAAGCCCCCGTCCAGGCAAATTGCCGCTTAAGACAATTTGACCAATAAGGAGCTTGATTTACAGAATGATTGAAGAAACCCCAAAGAAACACTACATGGCCTGGATGACCCTGGCAATGCTCGACTTCGTCACCATCATCCGCTTTGAAGATGTTTTCTACCCATACCAAAACCAAGGTCTGTCCGTAATATTCTCATGGATTTTCCTTTTGATTTGCTACCAATTGCCATATACTTTGATCGCCACCCAATTGGGCCTAGCCTACAAGGATACTGAAGAAGGGGGCCTGGCCTCCTGGATCCGGCGGGGGACGGGGAGCGACGTATTAGGCTACGCTACCAGCTGGATGTACTGGGCCCAAACCGTGCCCTACCTGGTGGACGTGTCCAACTCCATCATCGTTTCCATTTCCTGGATGATCCTGGGCAACAACACTTTAGGCAAGCACATGTCACCTTTCATGTTCGGCCTTTTGACCTTTGTCATCATCTTGATCTTTATCTTGTGCGAAAGTGCATATAAAAACTCCCTGGACCTTCTGTCCTTGATCGGGGGGATTGCCATGTTCGCCATGTCCGTGATCTTCGTGATCCTGATCATCTGGGCCCTCATGCACGGCGGCCACATCGCCACCAAGATGGAATGGTCCAGCTTTAAGCCGAACTTCAGCGTCCACTATTTCTCCACGACTGGCCTTTTGATCTTTGCCATGTCCGGGGCGGAACTGGCCGCGCCTTACGTTACCCGGCTGAAGAACCCCCGCAAGGAATTCCCGAAGTCAATGTGGATGCTTTTTGCCATGACGGTCTTCATGACCTTGACCGAAACTCTCGGTCTGGCCGTCCTCTTTGACGCCAAGCACATCCCGCACGACTTTAAGATGAACGGGGCCTTCTATGCCTTCCAGCTTCTGGGTGAAGAAGCCGGTATGGGCAAGAGCCTCATGTACATGTACGCTATCGTCTGTCTCTTGAACTTCATGGCTGACCTGGCCGCCTTGATCGACGCCGCCAGCCGGGTCTTTGCCTCTGACACTTCTGAAAAGTACATGCCAAGCTGGCTCAGAAAGAAGAACAAGGATGGCCTGCCCGTCAACAGTTACGTGCTGACTTGCAGCATCACTCTCTTCCTTTTGCTTTTGTCAGGGACCTTGCCGGAAATCAACGATATCTTTAACTGGCTCTTGAACCTGAACGGGATCGTATCCCCGTACAAGACTTCCGTAGTCTTCCTGGCCTTCTTAGCCTTCCGCTACCGGCACAAGACTTTTGCCAAGGACGACTTCGTCTTCATCAGAAACAACAAGGGGGCCCTGGCGGTCGGCTGGTGGTGCTTCATCTTCACCTTCATCTGTGCGACGATGGGCTTCCTGCCGCAAGACGTTACTTTTGAAAGTCCGCAATGGACTAAGCAGCTCTGGATGAACATCATCACTGTTATCGTCCTCTTCGGGACTGGCTTCCTCTTGCCATGGCTCAGAAAGCTGGAATTAAAGCACCAAGCCAAGGCGAACAGCTAATAATGCAGTAAAAAGAGTAAAGAAATAAGGAATCAGCTGGACTGATTCCTTATTTTTTGTGCTATTCAGCTTTTTCCCGCCTCATCAATTGATAAGCAGGGGATGCTGCAGGAGCCAAATGGTCAAGGGGATGATGGCCAGGAGCAAAAGCAGGCTGGTAATTCGCAAAATCCGCCGCGGCTTTTGCCCCAGGGATCCGTCAAAGGAGTAGACCAGGCTGAAGCCGGCCAGGATGATCAAGAGGCCGTCACCCAGGAGGGGAAAAATATTGACTGTCATAGTGCACCTCAAAATTGATTTATCGATTATTTTATGAAAAATGCGCCGCTTTCGCGCCTTTTTGCTATGATTAAGTTAGCAATTTGCTAAGGAGATTAAGCATGCAGAAAATTAAAGTAATGACCGTTTTCGGTACCAGGCCAGAAGCCATCAAGATGGCCCCCCTGGTGCTCAAGCTGATCAGTGATGACCGCTTCCAGACAGTTACGGTAGTCACGGCCCAGCACCGGGAAATGCTGGACCAGGTCCTGGAAATTTTCAAAATCCAGCCGGACTACGACTTAAACATCATGCAGCCCCAGCAGACCCTGGCTGATATCACCACCCGGGTTTTGACTGCTTTAAGCCAGATCATCCAGGAAGAAAAGCCGGACATCGTCCTGGTCCACGGGGACACGACGACTTCCTTTGCCGCCAGCCTGGCTGCCTTTTACCAGCAGACTCCATTAGGTCACGTTGAAGCGGGCCTCAGAACCTGGAATAAGTATTCTCCTTTCCCGGAAGAGATGAACCGGCAACTGACCGATGTCTTGTCTGACCTCTACTTTGCCCCGACCTCTGTCAGCCGGGCCAACCTTTTAAAAGAAGGGCATCCGGAAGAAAATATTTTTGTCACGGGCAACACGGCCATCGATGCCCTGGCCCAGACCGTCCAGGCCGACTACCAGCATGAAGTCTTAGACAAGATCGGCCAGGGCAAGCGGATCATCCTGGTCACCATGCACCGGCGGGAAAACCAGGGCGAGCCGATGCGGCGGGTCTTCAAGGTAATGAAGGACGTGGTTGACCAAACTGATGACGTTGAAATTGTCTACCCGGTTCACCTCTCGCCAAGAGTCCAGGAAGCGGCCAAGGAAGTTTTAGGCGGCGACCCCCGGATTCACTTGATCAAGCCTTTGGACGTGGTCGATTTCCACAACCTGGCCAAGCGCAGCTACTTCATCATGACCGACTCTGGCGGCGTCCAGGAAGAAGCCCCGTCTTTGGGCAAGCCGGTTTTGGTCTTGCGGGACACGACCGAGCGGCCGGAAGGGGTCAAGGCCGGTACCTTGAAACTGGTCGGCACTGAAGAAGACGCGGTTAAGGCAGCCATGCTGGAGCTGCTGACTGACCCAGCTGCCTACCAGCAGATGGCTGAAGCCAAGAATCCATACGGGGACGGACAGGCCAGCGACCGGATTTTAGATGATATTGCCTGGTATTTTGCCGGCCAAAAAGGCCCCAAGCCAGCCGACTTTTCTTAATTGGCCAACTTGCACGAAGAAAAAAGCAGTGAAGCTCAGCTTCACCGCTTTTTTAATTTCTTCTCCAGCCGCTTCTTCAGGCTCTTTTCCTGCTTCTCGAAGACTGATTTGGTGGTCAGGTAGTTGAAGATGCCGACCAGGATCTGGTCGATGACCTTGACGATCAAGGCCGGCCAGCCCAGGACAGTCATCCCCAGCCACATGATCAAGGTGTCCGGCAGCAGGCTGATGATCCGGTAGGCAAAAAAGGACAGCAGCTTCTGCCACAATTTGTGTTCATGGTCCACGTTCTTGGTGAAAACCGCCTTGTGGTTGAACCAGAAGGAGGCCAGGTTGGACACGATAAAGGCAATCGTGTTGTCGATGATCAAGACGGTGTGCAAAACGTCATGCATGAACATGAAGACAACCGTGTTGATCAAGGCCGCGATAAAGCCAAAGAACATGTAGACCCATAAATTGCGGTAGCGCTTGAAGATCTGCTCACCTAAAGCCCGCCGCCGGTTAAAATCTCTATCCATTTAATTTGTCCGCCAACTCCTCAGCAGCTTGATCGATGCGCGCGATATCGTCATCGCCAGGGGCGTTTTCAACCGTGAGCGGGGGAATCAGTTCCTTGGCCCCGCAGGCCAGGAAGGCCTTCTCAAAGTCAAAAACGTTCTCGCAGTAGTGTTCCTTGTAGGTCTTGTCGCCAGAACCCATGACGGCAAAAGACTTGCCAGTTAAATCCAGCTCCTTGAGCTGGTCGTAAAAGTCGGCAATTTCATCAGTCATGGCGCCTTCACCGTAAGTGTAGGTGATAAAGACGCACAGGTCGCTGTCCAAATAATCACTGGCGTCAGTAAAACTGACGTCAGAAGAATCTACTTCCAGGCCTTGGTCCAGCAGGTCTTCCTCCAGGATTTCGGCCATGTCTTCGTCGTTGCCGGTCATGCTGGCAAAAACAATCTTTGCTCTCATAAGTTAAGCTCCCAAAAAACAATTTCTAGAGTATTATACACGATTTGCCCCGGCTTGGCGAATCGGGCGCATTGCTACTTTAGCAAACTTTTAAAAAAGGTTATAATGGTGAAGACAAACTACTTCATTATGAAAGGAAAAACAAATTGATTACTATTAAATCTGTTCGTGAATTGAAGGGCATGCAGGCTTCAGGCCACTTGCTGGCAACCATGTTCGAGGCCCTGCGTGATGTGATCAAGCCAGGCATCTCCACCTGGGACATTGAAGAATTCTGCCAGGAATTCGTTTCCAGCCGGGGCGGTCGCCTGTCAGAACAAGGTTTTGAAGGCTACAAGTACGGTACCTGCATCTCCGTCAACGATGAAATTGCCCACAACATTCCCCGCAAGAATGTATTTTTAAAGGAAGGCGACCTGGTCAAGGTTGACGTAACCTGCAACTTGAATGGTTATGAATCAGACTCCTGCACCACTTACGGGGTCGGCCAGATCTCAGAAGAAGACCAGCACTTGATGGACGTGACCAAGAAGGCCATGTACATGGGGATCGACCAAGCCGTAGTTGGCAACCGGATCGGGGACATTGGCGCTGTCATCCAGCACTATGTTGAAGATGAAGAAGGCTACGGCGATGTCCGGGAACTGATCGGCCACGGCATTCAGCCATCTATCCATGAAGACCCGGAAGTTCCGCACTGGGGCAAGGCTGGCCACGGCCTGCGCCTACGGGAAGGGATGACGATCACTGTTGAACCAATGGTGGAAGCCGGCGGGGACTGGCGGATTTTGCAAAAGACGGTTGACGACCCGAATGACGACTGGGTCTTCTACGCTACTCCGGACGGGTCCAAGTCAGCCCAATTTGAGCACACTTTTGCCATCACCAAGGACGGTCCGAAGATCTTGACTTTGCAAAAGCCATACGACGGCCTGGAAAAGTACATCCCGCACTTTGACGAAATGGAAGACTAGGCATGGCGGAAAAAGTTGAGCCAGGACAAAAGGGGGTCCGGCGCTTTCTCACAACTCTTTCCTCGGTCGTTTCCCAGGGGGAGATTTTTCAAAGTTCCATCGTGATTGCCTACTACATCCTGTTTTCAATTTTTCCCATCGTCATCATTGTCGGTAACGCCCTACCCTGGTTTCACTTGGACACGGGACCGATTGCTGATTATTTGGAAATGATCTTTCCAAGTGACGTGGCCAGCTATATCATCCCGATCGTCGACACCCTGCTCAAGTCGAATTCGACCAGCTACATCTCCTTCGGTGCGATCATGGCCCTGTGGTCCATGTCCTGTATGGTGAACGCGGTCAGAATCGGGATGAACCGCCTCTATGGCGTCCACAATAAGGAACTGAAGCTGGGCTTCTGGCACTTTATCTGGAACCGGACCTTGACCGTGATCTTCAGTGCTTTGATGGTTACTATGTTCATTCTTTTAGCCCTGGTCGTGGTCTTTGGCCAGGAGGTCCTGCATTTCCTGGCTCCTTACCTTAACCTGCCCCTGGCTTGGATTGACAAGCTCTTCAGCTATCGCTGGCTGGTTTTGCTGGTCTTGATGCTGATCGGTGTTTATTATTTAAACGCTGTAGCGCCCAATGTCCACTTCAAGAAGGCTCTTTTGCCCGGGACCATCGTGACGGTGGCCGGCTGGGAAGCCCTGTCTTATCTTTTTTCCTTCTATTTGAAAAATTTTCCGGTTAAGTGGGAAAATTATGGTATAGTTGGAACTTTTATCATTTTTATGCTTTGGCTCAACCTCCTTGCCATCCTGCTACTTTTTGGCACGGCGGTCAATGTCAGTTTGGACCAGCTGCGCTATGGGCCGGCGACCTATTCTAACGGCCCTTTGGCCGAATTTATCGCCAAGCGGAGGAAAAAGTAATTTCCATATTTCTGGAAGATTGGTCTAAGTTTACTAGATTCTTCTCTAGAAATATGTTATTATACGCTTGCATTTAAAATGCTTTCATTAATGTGCGAAGTTAAGAAAAGAGGATGTAAATACATGAAAGTCAGAAAAGCGATCATCCCAGCTGCCGGTTTGGGAACCAGATTTTTGCCAGCAACCAAGGCTATGCCTAAGGAAATGCTGCCAATCGTTGACAAGCCAACTATTCAATTTATCGTTGAAGAAGCCATGGCTTCAGGGATTGAAGACATTCTGATCGTTACTGGCAGAAGCAAGCGGTCAATCGAAGACCACTTCGACTCAAACACGGAACTGGAAGACAACTTGACTGAAAAGCACAAGGACGAGCTGCTCAAGCTGGTCCGGGAAACCACCATGTCCAACATGAAGGTTAACCTTTACTTCACCCGCCAGCCGCATCCAAACGGCTTGGGGGATGCCGTTAACCGGGCCCGCAGCTTCATCGCCGGTGAACCTTTCGTGGTTATGCTGGGCGACGACTTGATGAGAGACAAGACGCCATTGACCAAGCAATTGATCGACTGCTACGATGAAACTCACGCTTCAACCATCGCGGTTATGAAGGTGCCGCATGAAGAAGTCAACAAGTACGGTGTCATCGACCCAATCGGCGAAACTGCTCCGAACCTGTACAACGTTAAGGCCTTTGTGGAAAAGCCAGACGTTGACAAGGCCCCAAGTGACCTGGCCATCATCGGCCGCTACCTGCTGACTCCGGAAATTTTTGACATGCTGGACAAGCAAAAGGCTGGTGCCGGTGGTGAAATCCAATTGACTGACGCTATCGATGCCTTGAACAAGACCCAACGGGTCTTCGCCCACGAATTCAAGGGCCAGCGTTTTGACGTCGGCAACAAGGAAGGCTACATGGAAACTTCCATCCAATACGGTCTCCGTCACCCGGAAACCAAGGAAGCTTTGCGCAAGTACATCATTGACTTGGGCAAGAAGCTGGAAAGCGAAGGCAAGAAGAAGCCAGCCGGCAAGTAAAATACGTAAAGAAAGAAGCTGTCTGAAGACCAGGCAGCTTCTTTTTTCTACGCTTTTTTGTTACTTGCAGATGATCTTGCCCTCAGCTGGCAGTATCTGGACCCCGTAGACGGGAATTTCTTCTTCCTGCCAGCAGAAGCTGAGGGGGATGGACTTGCTCCCCTTGCCGGTCAGCTGGCGGAATTTGGCTAAAGTCATGGGCATGGCCCCACACAAGAGCTGGCAGTCTTCCCGGGCCAAGACAAACTTGCTGAGGGGGAGGGTCTGGTCTTGTACCTGCAGATAGAGGACATTTTGCCCGCCCAGGTCAGCCAGGAGCTGTAAAAAATCTTCGAGCAGCATGGACAATCCTTTCTTTTTTTATTGTGGTATACTATTCATATTGCTTAAAATAGAGGAACTAAGCAGTAAAAAAGACAGAAACTATAGATAAAGAGGAGAGGAAACTGGTGAAAAAGAAGAATAAAAAGAGAAGGAATTACCGCCTAGTCAAAATTGTAGGGGGCCTCTTGGCCGTCTTAGTCCTGGCCTTAGCTGGGGCCGGCTACTACTTTTTCAACATAGCCGTAGTGCCGGGCAAGAAAAGCTTCGTGACCAACGGGACGGTGCAGTTGACCAAGTCCACCCCCCAGTACAAGCAGAAGCTCTGGTACAAGCAGGTGACAAAGCAGCACTGGCAGCTGCGGTCGGCTAAGAACAATTATCTCCTGCGGGCCAATTATATTCCAGTCAAAAACTCGGCTAAAACCGTGATTATCCTGCACGGCTACATGTCCAACAAGGAAAATATGGGGGCCTATGCCCAGCTTTTCCACTCCCTGGGCTACAACACCCTTTTGCCGGACGCGGAAGCTCATGGGCAGAGCCAGGGCAAGTATGTCGGTTACGGCTGGCTGGAGAAAAATGACGTCAAGAAGTGGGCCGAGAAGGTGATCAAGAAAAATGGCCAAAAGAGCAAGATCGTGATTTTCGGGGTCTCCATGGGCGGGGCCACGACCATGATGACTTCCGGCTTAAACTTGCCTAAGCAGGTCAAATGCTTTATTGAAGACTGTGGCTATACCAGTGCTAAAACCGAAATCGAGCACGAAGCCCAAGCCCTTTACAATATGCCGGCCTTTCCCCGTTTTCCCCTGGTGGAAATCTTGAGCGGGATTACCAAGTTAAAAGCTGGCTACTTCTTGGCCCAGGCCTCAAGCCTTGCCCAGCTGAAGAAGAATACCCGGCCCATGCTCTTTATCCATGGCAGCAAGGATACCTTTGTCCCAACTAAAATGGTTTATAAAAATTACCGGGCCAGCCGGGGGCCAAAGCGGCTCTTGATCGTCAAGGGGGCCCAGCACGCTAAGTCCTATGAGCACAATCCGGCTTTATATGCACGCACGGTTAAGCAATTTTTAGCAAAATATGTTAAATAGCCTCTTGCAAGCGTTTGCATATCATGCTATACTGAAGGCGTGGAAGAGGTAGAAAACAACTGAACAGAAGTTTTTATCTCCAGATTGTAATTATTATTCGGCTGTCTCTCTTATTGAGACCGTAATAAAGGCTTGAAGCTTTTAACCAAGTGGCGATACACAATAGTCTAATTCATTTCATACGCTAGCACGTAAAACTCAAACAAGTGACTGTTTTATCTTAGCCGGTATTAGCCATTGGTGAATTCTTAAAATTGAATATCGTGACTATTAATTTGATGAGCTACCTCATCCACTTGGAAAGACTGCCGAGAGCAGTTTAAAGGCGAGAAGATTTGATCTTCTCGCCTTTTCTAATGCTTATTTTCTTTTTGTTTTTGTCTGTGTTTCCTACTTGCGCAGGGTCAGCTTGGCGATGCATTCGCAGCGCGGGGTCTGCGGCAGCATGTCGACGTTTTCGATGACCCGGACGTCGTAAGCCTCGCCCAAAAGGACCAGGTCCTGGGCCAGGGTGGAGGGGTTGCAGGAAATGTATACGAAGCTGGCCGGCTTGACTCTGAGCAGGGTCTTGATCAAGGACTTGGCCAGGCCGGTCCGCGGTGGGTCGACGATCAAGGCATCGATTGGCAGGCCGTCTTCTTTCAAACGGGGAAGGAGCTTTTCCACGCTGCCCTGCAGGTATTCTGCGTTTCTGACATGGTTGAGCTCAACATTGTGCTGGGCGTCCAAAACGGCTTCGGGGATGCTTTCGATCCCGACCACCTGCTTGACCTGGTCAGCGGCCAAAATACCCAGGGTGCCGACCCCGGAGAAAGCATCGATCAAGGTCATGTCCGGCGTTAAGCTGAGCAGTTTCAGGGCTTCAGAATACAGGGTAGCCGTCTGGACCGGGTTCAGCTGGAAGAAGGCCCGGGGGCTCAAGGCAAACTTCTTGCCCATGATTTCTTCCGTGATCTGGTTCTTGCCGCGGAGCTTGCTGGTCTTGTTCCCCCAGACTTGCGGGTTCTGCCAGTCAGTTTCGTTTTGGTAGACGGAAACGACCTTCGGCAGGCGCATGATTTCGTCAGCCAGCTGGAGCAGATTGTCCAGCTTGTGGCCAACAGTGATCAAGGTAACCTGCATCTCCTGGCTGGCTTCTGCCTGCCGGACGACGATGGTCTTAACGCCTGGCAAGTTCCGCCGGCGGTTGGCGATCGGGACGCGGAGCTTAATGATCAGATCCCGGATGGCCCGTTCAGTTGCCTGGGTGTCCTCGCTCTGGGTCGGCATTTCGGGCAGGTCGATCAATTGGTGGGAGTTAGGCGCGTACAGACCCAGGGAAACATGGTGGTTTTCCCGTTCGATCTGGTACTGGGCCTTGGCCCGGTAGTGCCACTGGTCTGGGGCCGGGATGGTGTTCTTGATCTTGTAGTTCTTGTAGCCGCGCGGGTGGTACTTTTCAAGGGCGGAGACCAGGTTGTCCTTCTTGAACTTGAGCTGGCCCTCGTAAGACAGGTGGGCCAGTTCCAGGCCCCCGATTCTCGGGTCAACGCCGGATGGGAAGGGAACCCGGTCAGGGCTGGCTTCCTTGATCCGGACTAACTCACCTTCCAGGTATTGGGGGTGGTCCTTGATGATCTTGGCCACCACGACTTCGTCTGGCAGGGCGCCAGGGATGAAGATGATCTTGCGCTTGTAGTAGCCGATCCCTTCACCGTTGATCCCCAGCCGCTTGATGGTAATGATGACGTGCCGCTCTTTCGGAGCGTTTTTGGAAAAATGTTTTTTCTGCATTTGAGCCTTCTTCTTTGTCTATTCTTTCTACAATAAAAATAACTGGAAACTTCGTAACATACTATTATACAGAGCTTTTTAAAAGAGACGCAAGTTTTTCGCAGCTTTTGCGGCAATTTGCTAAGATAGAGTTGCCAGATTGCCAAAAAGGAGGAAAAAATGGCTATTATCACGAAAGTTAGTGCACAAAAGCGGCAGGGGCGCTACAATATTTTTTTGGACCAGGAATACGCCTTTTCCGTCAGCGAGAAGACCCTGGCGGAATTTGTCCTGCTCAAGGGCCAAGAGCTTAGCCCCCAGAAGATCAATGAAGTCCTGGACTATGAAGCCAGCGCCAAGGCCAGCGACCTGGCGGCCAGATACCTGTCCTACCAGCCCCGGACGGTCAAGGAAGTGACTGACTATCTCAGCCAGCATGAAATTTCCCGGTCAGCGGCTAAACGGGCCGTTAACGAGCTGACCCAGCTGGGCTACCTGGACGACGCGGCTTATGCCCGCCTTTTTGTCAAAAATAACCTCCAGGTCGGCAAGAACGGACCAGGGGCTGTCCGCCGGGACTTAAAGAAAAAGGGCGTTGACGATGACTTAATCGAAGCTGCCCTGGCAGACGTGACTGATGAGGAATGGGCTGGGGTTGGCAAGCGTCTGGTCAAGTCACTTTTGGGCCAGCAGGGGAAGATTGCCAAGCGGGAAGTTGACCGCAAGATGCAGACTAAACTGCTCAGCCACGGTTTCTCCGGCTCCCTGGCTCAGGCAGTGACCCAGGATTTAGTCCCGGAAGCAGATGAGGACCAGGAAAGAGCGGCTCTGGCCAAGCAGGGCCTTAAGGCCTACAAGCGCTTCAAGCGCTATAAGCCGGGCGTACGGGAGCAGAAGATGCGGCAGTACCTGTACAGCCACGGCTTTTCCGGGGATGAAATCAGCGCCTTTTTGGCCGGGGAAATCATTCCTTTAGAAGAACTGGAAGAATACTAGAAAATAGAAAGAAGCAAAGAGATGCAGACAGAAATCAACGAACTTACTTTTATCGGCAAGGCCTTTCCTGACCGGATGATGGACGCAAACGGGACCTTCGCGGCCGCCAACCAGGAACTGGAAGCTGACCCGGCCTTTCAAGCCTTTGTCAAAGAGGCCGGCCTTGCCGGGCAGCGGTCGTCCTTGATCGTTTTTGGCCCGGAAAACTTCATGTACTGGTACGGGGTGATCGCGCCTAAGGGCAGCGAAGTTAACGGCCTGCTCAAGTTTTCCCTGCCAAGCGCCCGGGTTTTCCAAAAGGAAGAGACGGCCAACGCGGCCTATTTCGACCTGCCCTTGAACTTTGAACTGCCCCGCTTTTTGGATGAAGCCGGCGACTTAGGCAGCGACTTCCAGGCTCAGCTGGAGGAGAATCCTAACCCTTACATCCTCCGCCAGCTGGATTTAGGCAGTAAAAAACTGACCAAGAGCCTTTACCTCCCGGTCAGTCAGAATTAGGATTGCTTGATTTCAGCGTCAATGGACAAGTTGTCGTATTCGATATAGGCCCCCAGGCAAGTTGAAATGAACATGACCAGGATGACGAAGCCCATGGAGGTGCCGACGATCCATTCCAGGGGCAAAAGCAGGCGGATCACGATCGTGGCCAGGGTGCAGAGGACAAAGTCCAGGATAAAGTTGGATACTTGGAGGAGCGGCCGGCGGCGGATGCTGAAGAAGCGGAGAATCTGCTGCAAGAAGCTGTCATAGATGTCTCCGGCCAGCAAATTCAAGGGCCGCTGGATGGTGGCCTTGACGGCCAACATGATGGTGGCCCCGACAAAGGCCCCTACAGCCGTGCGGAAGGGGTCAGTCGAGTGCAGGACCAGGGCGTTAAAGCCGATCCCGATGATGGCCAGGCTGCAGATATAGGGGATCAAGAGCAGGAAGACGAAAACTAACATAATACGGCGCATTTTCATTGTTAAAACACCTCTTTCTACTGGGGTATTTTAACATATTACAGTAAGGTCATATGCTATAATGTAAATATTTAAGGATTTTACGAAAGAGAGTTAAGAAAATGACAAGCGACCCTGCGACCGGCAGCCTGTTTGACAAACTGAGAAGCCGTTTTTCCAGCAATGAAGAAGGCGGCAAGGACCAGCTACAAGCAGAAATTGACCAGCTACATGCCGGCAATGTTTTGACTGATACCGAATATTCGATGATTGAGGGCAGCATGGCTTTCCACGACAAGGTAGCCCGGGAAGTCATGGTGCCGCGGACTGACGCCTTCATGGTCGACATCGAGGATGACCTGGAGGAAAACCTGGATGACATCCTTCGCCAGCCTTATTCAAGAATTCCCGTCTACCGCCAGGACAAGGACCAGATCGTGGGTGTCATCCACATCCGTACCATTCTTAGAGAGGCCCGCCGGCACGGCTTTGACCAGCTGACTTATGACAGCTTGATTTCCCCGCCCCTTTTTGCCCCAGAAACGATCGAGCTGGACGACTTGCTGGTGCAGATGCAGACCAGCCAGCAGCAATTGGCCATCTTGACCGATGAATACGGCGGGGTGACCGGCCTGGCCAGCATCGAAGACTTGCTGGAAGAAATCGTTGGCGACATTGACGACGAAGTCGACAAGGCAGAAGTTTTGGTCCGGCAGCTGAATGACCGGCAATTTGTCATTTACGGCAAGATGCCTTTGGCTGACTTCAACGACCGCTTTGGCACCGATCTGGAAATGGAAGACGTTGACACCCTGGCCGGCTACATGATCACCAAACTTGGCATGATCCCGGGCAGAGGCGAGCAGCTGGAAGTACCCCTGGACAACGGCATGGTTTTGACGACCAGAAGAATGCGGGGGTCGCGGCTCTTAACGGTCTTATTGACCCTGCCAGAAGAAAATTACGAGGAAGAAACTGAAGAATAATGAACAAAGAACTTTTAGACAAAGTAAACAAGCGGCGGACTTTCGCGATCATTTCCCACCCCGACGCCGGTAAGACGACGATTACGGAACAAATGCTGCTCTTGGGCGGGGTGATCCGCAGCGCCGGGACCGTTAAGGCCCGCAAGACCGGGAACTACGCCACCAGTGACTGGATGGAAATCGAAAAGAAGCGTGGGATTTCCGTTACCTCATCCGTCATGCAGTTTGAATACCAGGGCAAGCGGATCAACATCCTGGACACACCAGGCCACCAGGACTTCTCAGAAGACACCTACCGGACTTTGATGGCGGTTGATGCCGCGGTCATGGTTATCGACTCCGCCCGCGGGATCGAGCCGCAGACCAAGAAGCTCTTCAAGGTTGTGCGGCAAAGAGGGATCCCGGTCTTTACCTTCATGAACAAGCTGGACCGAGACGGCCGGGAACCCCTGGACCTGGTCGCCGAACTGGAAGAAGTCCTGGGCATTGAAGGCGTGGCCATGAACTGGCCGATCGGGATGGGGCAGAGCCTGCTGGGCCTTTACGACCTGGCCAACCAGCGGGTTGAACTCTACCACCCGGAAGAAGGGCAGGACCGCTTTATTGCTTTAGCAGACGGAAAGGCGCCAGCCGGCAGTCCTTTGGCCGATGACCCGCAGTTTGAAGAAACCTTGGGTGAAATCGAGCTTTTAGAAGGGGCCGGGGCCAGCTTTGACCGGGCAAAGGTTTTGGCCGGCCAGCAGACTCCAGTCTTCTTTGGGTCAGCCTTGACCAACTTCGGGGTGGAAACTTTCCTGGAACAATTCGTTGACCTGGCACCAGCGCCAGGCGAGCACGAAGTCAACGGGGATGAAGAACTGAAGCCAGATGATGACGAATTCTCCGGCTTCATCTTCAAGATCCAGGCCAACATGAACCCCCAGCACAGAGACCGGATCGCCTTTGTCCGGGTCTGCAGCGGGGAATTCAGCAAGGGCCTGGACGTGACCCTGGCTAGAACCGGCAAGCCGGTCCGCTTGAACAATGCCGTTGAATTTGAATCCAGTGCCCGGGTCCAGGTTTCTGAAGCCGTGGCCGGGGACATTGTCGGCCTCTACGACACTGGCAATTTCCAGATCGGGGACTCCATCTACGCTGGCAAGCGCAAGCTGGAATTCCCGCCGCTGCCGGAATTTACCCCGGAACTCTTTATGCGGGTTTCACCAAAGAACGTCATGAAGCAGAAGTCCTTCCACAAGGGGATGAACCAGCTGGTTCAAGAAGGAGCTGTCCAGCTCTACCGCAACTACCAGACCGACGACTACATTTTGGGGGCGGTCGGCCAGCTGCAGTTTGAAGTCTTCCAGTACCGGATGAAGAACGAATACAACTCCGAAGTTGAAATGACTTCCATCGGCCACCGGGTAGCCCGCTGGATCAACCCGGATCAATTGGACCCGAAGATGTCTTCTAGCCGGAACCTTTTGGTCAAGGACCGCTTCGGCAATCCTCTCTTCCTCTTTGAGAATGCCTTTGCTGAACGCTGGTTCCACGACAAGTACCCGGATGTGGAACTGACGGAAAAGCTGTAATGCAAAGAAGCAAGTAAAAATAAATCAGCAAAAGAAGATAGCAAACAAGAAAAACGATGCCGCGAGGCATCGTTTTTTTGTGCATGATTGGTTTGACTGACTAACATTCAGTCTTTTCTGTTTTGCTCTTTGGTAAAAAGTAGTAAATAAGGTCAATGACCGCTTGGGCAAACATTACCCCGGCCATCCAGTACATGGCCATCATCATCTTGTTGGTAAAGGTGTAGAAGGCGACAATGCCGTACAGCAAGACCCATAAAATCTTCAAGTAAAGGTTGTTGTTCATCATAATTCTGATCTTCCGTATTTTTTAGTGGTGGCTGGCTCCGCTGGTCGCGTCGTGGTGGCTGGCGCCAGAAGTGGAGTCGTGGTGGCCTTCATGACCGGCTCTTGAAGCGGCAGTAACGGCTTCGACCAAGCGGCGGCTGGTTTCGGCTTCAGCTGCGTGGAAGCAGGCACCCATGTCCATGTCTTCAACGTCCATCCCTGGCATGAAGACTTCACCTGGTTCAACACCCATTTCTTCAGCAAAGGCGTTGGTGATGGTTTCCATGTCCATCAGCTTGTAGGTCTTGTCCGGTTCCTTCGGGTCAACGATTTGGATCTGGGCCATCATGCCGGCATCTTCGTGTTCGATGATGTGGCAGTGGTACATGAAGACCCCGGTGTTTTGGAAGTAGACCTTCAGGCGGACAGTTTCGCCTGGGCCGACTTCAATGGTGTCCTTGTAGACATTGATTTCGTTCGGGTTAGGCTTTTGCCCGTTGCGGGAAACAACCAGGAAGTGGGCCCCGTGGATGTGGAAGGGGTGCAACATCCCTGAAGCAGAGTTATTGGTGTTGGTTACGTCCCAGTATTCAACTGAGTTCAAGGTCTGCTTCATGTCGATTCTTTCCATGGAGAAGCGGAGGCCGTTGATCTTGTCGTGGTCGTCCATGGTTACGTGGCGGACTGGTGCTTCGCTGTTTACAGCCGGGTCGTCCGGAGTGAAGATGTTGAATGGCAGTTCACGGTCGTCTTTTTCAAAGGCGTGGATGCGGAATTCAACCAACTTGAAGTCGTCAGTGTAGAGGCTGACAACGTCGCCTTCCTTGTAGCCGGCAAAGTCAACGATGACTTGTTGTCTTTCCCCTGGCCCGATCAAAAGCTTCTTAACGTCAATCGGGTGTCTGAGGAAGGAGTCGTCCCCGGCGATTTGCGTCATGGTCAGGTCGTTTTCAAAGTGCAGGCGCCATTCCCGGCGGTTAGACCCGCCCAAGAAGAGCAGGCGGACCTTTTGGGTCGTCACGTCAACGTAAGGACGGACTACACCGTTGATCAAAGGCACTTCACCAAAGACGCCCATCGGATCGTAGTCAGCCCGGTAGTCGAGCTGGTTGTCGTGGAAGGTCCGGTCTTGCAGGATGATCGGGAATTCGTCAACACCGTAGTTCTTTGGAATCGGCAGGCGGGCTTCGTTGTCGTCAGTAACCACAACCCCCATAGCTAGGCCCATCCAGACCTGCATGGCCGTTGATGGGCATGGGTGGGCGTGAAGCCAGGTTAAGGCAGCTGGCTGCTCGACCGTAAACTCGATATCCTTTTCTTCGCCTGGGTAAACAGGGGAGTGGCAGGCGCCGTCAGCGGTCGGGCCTGGCACTTCCATGCCGTGCCAGTGGAAGGTAGTCAAAACCGGCAGGCTGTTTTTCAAACGCACGTGGACTCTTTGCCCGGTCTTGACTACCATGGTCTGGCCCAAAAGGGGAGCGTTGTAACCCCAGGTCTTGGTCTTCTTGCCTGGCAGGATCTGGCTTTCGCCTTCCTGGGCCTCGATGGTGTAGTAGATGTCATTGCCGTCAACCTTGTCCGGCGCTAAAAGCGGGGGAACGGCCAAAGGCTGGGCCTCAACGCCAGCTGGAATAGTCAGCGGCTTGTAGCCCATGTGGCTCTTGTCAAAGTCTTTTTCAGCATAAAAGTAATCCGGATAAACTGTCATGTTCAGTGCCTCCTTATTTTTACTAAATCAACAGTTTAAAATTGCTGCTTTTTACACATTACACATTTACTTTCTTTCCTAAAAGCGCTTTCCAGTGCTCAAAGCAGATTATAGAACTATTTTTCAATAAAAAATTGACATAGGTCAATTTTTACAATTTTTTTGAAAAAAAGGCTGTTTTTCGCAAGTTAATCTGTAATTTTTCTAAAAAACAGGTATTTTTTTAATTTTGATGAAAAAGCAAGGAAAGAAAAGAATAAGGGAAGAAGAAAGAGGAATGAAAAAAGAGCCCAGTTGGCTCTTTCTGCAGGGATTACTTGTCAACGTGAATTTCGACGACCCGGCGGTGCTTGTCAACCGTAAGCTGATAGCTGGTCTGGTCGGGAATCAGCCGCTTGATTACAAATTCGAGTTCTTCCTCGCGGATCTTGCGGTGGTGGTTTTCCAGAACGATCCCGATGGCGATTGGGCTTTCGGTATAAACTACGGTAGTGTTGCCTAAGGAGTAAACTTTCACGTAGTTCACGCTCGTAGTATTTAGCTGACTGTGAACTAATTCGGCATAGCTATTAGTAACATCAATTAAGTGCATAAAACTTCACCCGTTTCTATTTGTCTCTGATATTCCCCTCACTTTCATTATAACGCATTCAAGAAAAAAACAAGGATCCTTTTTGGATAATCCTTGTTTTTTCTGCTCAGAGATAGTTATTTTTCTTCGCTGCTTTCAGTGGCTGGCAGGGCAGGAACTTCTTCGGAAATCGTGATTTCCCCGTCCTTTAAGTCCGCTACTAATTGCTTGGCTTCAGTGTGGTCCAGCTTGTAGTCGGCCACCTTGTCTTCAATTTCTTCCTGGATGACCCGGCGAAGCGGACGAGCGCCCATTTCCGGATCGTATCCTTCCTCAACCAGCTTGTCCTTGGCCGCGTCGGTAACCTTGATGTGGAGGCCCTGGTCGCTGACCATAGCGTTGGTCTTGTCCAAAAGGAGGTTGACGATCTGCAGGAGGTTGCCCTTGCTCAATGGGTGGAACTGGATGATGTCGTCAAAGCGGTTCAGGAATTCCGGCTTGAAGTACTGGCTCATCACCTTACGGGTTTCTTCAGCTTCATTCTTGTTGTTTTCTGCCGCGAAGCCTACGCTGGCCGTCTTGATTCCCTGGCCGGCGTTTGAGGTCATGATGATGATCGTGTCCTTGAAGGAAACAGTCCGCCCTTGTGAGTCGGTCAAGCGGCCGTCGTCAAGAATCTGCAAGAAGAGGTTCAAAACATCTGGGTGGGCCTTTTCAACTTCGTCCAAAAGGATCAAGCTGTATGGGTTGTGGCGGACCCGTTCAGTCAATTGGCCGGCTTCTTCATAGCCGACATAGCCCGGGGCAGACCCGATCAATTTGGAGACGGAGTATTGCTCCATAAATTCGGACATGTCGAAGCGGATCATGGCGTCTTCGCTGCCGAACATCTTCAAGGCCAGCTGCTTGGCCAGCTCGGTCTTGCCGACCCCGGTCGGGCCAACAAAGAGGAAGGAGCCGATTGGCCGGCCGGACTTGTTGAAGCCGATCCGGTTTCTTCTGATGGCCCGGGCCACCTTGTCAACGGCCTCGTCCTGGCCGATAACCTTAGCCTTGAGGTCGCTGGCCAGGTTGGCCAGCTGGTTTTCTTCTTGTGCCTGGATGTCGCCGACCGGGATGTTGGTCTTTTCTTCCACGATCTTGTCCATGACCTTGTCCGTAATGGTCGGGGTCTTGTCCGGGTCGACGTTTTGGTCCTTCAGCTTCTCGTATTTTTCGATCTGGTCGCGGTAGTAGGCAGCCTTTTCGTAGTCTTCGTTCTTCAAGGCATCCTGCTTGAGCTTCTCAGCCGCGTCGATTCTTTCCTGGATCTTTTCCTTATCGATGTAAGGGATGGTCAGGTTCATTCTTGACCCGGCTTCGTCCAGAAGGTCGATGGCCTTGTCTGGCAGGAAGCGGTCCTGGATGTAGCGGGCAGACAGCTTGACGGCGGCTTCGATGGCGTCGTCAGTGTATTTGACGTGGTGGTAGTCCTCGTAGCGCTTCTGGATCCCCTTGAGGATCTTGATTGTCTCGTCGATGCTTGGTTCCTTGACTTCAACTGGCTGGAAGCGCCGGGCCAGGGCGGAGTCTTTTTCGATTTCCCGGAATTCCTTGATAGTCGTAGCCCCGACTAACTGCAGCTCACCTCTGGCCAGAGCCGGCTTGATGATATTGCCGGCGTCCATGCCGCCTTCAGAATTGCCGGCGCCGACGATTTCATGGATTTCATCGATAAAGAGGATGATATCCGGCTGGCTTTGCAGTTCCTTGATTAGCTGCTGCATTCTTTGTTCAAACTGGCCCCGGATCCCGGTCCCTTGGACCATGGAAACCATGTTGAGGGAGATGATCCGCTTGTTTTGTAACTTGGCTGGAACGGACCCGTCAACGATGTCCTGGGCCAGGCCTTCAACGACCGCGGTCTTGCCGACCCCGGCTTCCCCGATTAGGACCGGGTTGTTCTTGGTCCGCCGGTTGAGGATTTCAATCACCCTGGCGATTTCCCGGTCCCGGCCGATAACTGGGTCGATCTTGCCCTTTTTGGCCAAAGTGGTCAAGTCCGTCCCGAACTGGTCAAGCAGGGACTGGCCGCCGCCATTGCCGCCCCGGCCTGGGGTCGGGCCGGATGGATTTTGGTCGTTGTCACGGTTTGCGCCATTTGACCGCCCGTTCAAAGCGTTGAAGAGGTCGTCAAAGTCGCCGAAAAAGTTGTCATTATTCATTTGATTGCCTTGTTGATTCCTTAACTCTTGGTAGCATTGCTGACATAAGTCGATTTCTTTGTTTTGGCCGTTGATCTTCGTGTAAAGATGTATCGAGGCCTGCCGTTGGTGGCAGTTTTGACACAACATGTTAAAATACCGCCTTTCATCAAAGTTCTGCCTAAATTATAGGGCTTAGCACTCTGGTTAGTCAAGTGCTAAGGCTCGGGGTAGAAAATAGCCGGTCTTTGAGTCTTCTTCCTTTAATTTTGACCAAAAATTGCGCTAAAATAATGGACAGGGGGTTATAACATTAATATGGACTATACTGATATTTTGGAGCAATTGGTCTCAGGCGACTTGCTGGAGTACCAGGTCGACCCGCAGAAGGACCCGGAAGATACTTTTGCCTTCCAGCAAAGCCTGCGCAATTATGGAAAAAACAAGAAAATCACCGGCCGGGCCGGCCGCGGCGGGGTTATTACCTATACTTCAATAGAGAATAAGCCCAAGTATTAATGAAAACATTTACAGATTAAGTTGTATTGACCTCGAAAACATGTTATTCTTTAAGGGAAACGGTACTTTGGTACCCAATTCTTGATTTTTAAAGGAGATAATTTACGATGGAAAAGAAAGAATTTCACATTATCGCTGAAACTGGTATTCACGCTCGTCCAGCTACCTTGTTGGTACAAGCTGCTTCAAAGTTTGGTTCAGACATCAACCTTGAATACAACGGCAAGTCAGTTAACCTTAAGTCAATCATGGGCGTAATGTCATTGGGTGTTGGCCAAGGTGCAGACGTAACTATTAGCGCTGAAGGCGATGACGAAAAGGAAGCTATCGCAGCTGTTGCTGAAACTATGTCAAAAGAAGGTTTGGCTGAATAATGACTGAAACTTTGAAGGGTATCGCGGCCAGTGACGGCGTTGCTGTTGCTCCAGCTTACCTCTTGGTCGAACCGGACCTTTCTTTTGAAAAGAAGTCCGTTTCCGACGCGGAAGCTGAAGTAGCCCGCTTTGACAAGGCAGTTGCCGAATCACAAGCTGAATTGGAAAGCATCCGCAAGGTTGCCGCAGAAAGCTTGGGTGAAGAAGAAGCGCAAGTCTTTGACGCCCACTTGATGTTCCTGTCAGACCCTGAATTCACTGGTCAGATCAGCGCCAAGATCAAGAGCGATGCTGTCAACAGTGAAGCAGCTTTGGACGAAGTTTCCCAAAACTTCATTACTATCTTCCAAAGCATGACTGACAATGCCTACATGCAAGAACGTGCCGCTGACGTTCGCGACGTTTCAAAGCGGATCATGGCGCACTTGCTGGGCAAGGAGCTGCCTAACTTGGCAAGCATCGACCACGAAGTAGTTCTGGTTGCTGAAGACTTGACGCCAAGTGACACGGCACAATTGAACAAGAAGTACGTTAAGGGCTTCGTAACTGACCTGGGCGGCCGGACTGCCCACTCAGCCATCATGGCCCGGTCTTTGGAAATCCCAGCTGTTGTCGGGACTGAAAAGATCACCACTTCTGTAGAAAACGGCCAAATGCTGATCGCTGACGGTTTGGATGGGGTTGCCATCGTTGAACCAAGTGAAGAACAAGTGGCTGACTACCGCAAGAAGGGCGACGACTTCGCTAAGCAAAAGGCTGAATGGCGGAAGCTGAAGGACGAACCATCAGTAACTGCTGACGGCAAGCACTTCACTATTGCTGCCAACATCGGTACTCCAGACGACCTGGCTGGCGTTTTGGAAAACGGTGCTGAAGCAGTCGGCCTGTTCAGAACTGAATTCTTGTACATGAACTCAAGCGACTTCCCAACTGAAGAAGACCAGTTTGAAGCCTACAAGAAGGTTCTGGAAGGCATGAACGGCAAGCAGGTTATCATCAGAACCATGGACATCGGTGGCGACAAGCACCTGTCATACTGGGACCTGCCAGAAGAAATGAACCCATTCCTGGGTATCCGGGCCGTTCGTTTGTCCTTGAAGAACAAGGAAATCTTCCGGACCCAGCTGCGGGCCTTGCTGAGAGCATCAGCTTACGGCAAGCTGGGGATCATGTTCCCAATGATCGGTACTTTGGGCGAACTTCACCAAGCCAAGGCTGTTTTGGCTGAAGAAAAGGACAAGCTGGTCAAGGAAGGCGTCAAGGTTGGCGACGACCTGCAAGTCGGCATGATGATCGAAGTTCCGGCAGCTGCTGTTCTGGCAGACCAATTTGCCAAGGAAGTCGACTTCTTCTCAATCGGGACCAACGACTTGATCCAATACACTATGGCTGCTGACCGGGGCAACGAAAACGTTTCTTACCTCTACCAGCCATACAACCCGTCAGTTCTCCGCCTCATCAAGCACACGATCGACTCAGCTCACGAAGCTGGCATCTGGTGCGGGATGTGTGGTGAAGCAGCTGGTGACTCAACTATGTTCCCAATCCTGCTTTCCATGGGCTTGGACGAATACTCAATGAGCGCAACTTCAATTTTGCGGATCAGAAACGAAATGAAGAAGCTCTCAACTGAAGAACTCGCCAGCCTGGCTGACAAGGCAACCAAGGAATCATTGACCAACGAAGACAACATCGAATTGGTTAAGAAATTGATGGCTGACAAGTAAAGAGCAAATTTAAAGCGATTAGCGTGAGCTGACCGCTTTTTTGCTTGATTAATTAAGAAATTTAAAAGAAAGCCCATTACCCCCTTCCTTTTTGTAAGTATCCATGCTAAACTATATAGCAAGTAACGAATGTGTGTTCATGCAATCTCATTTTAAAGGAGCGTGGTAACAATGGTAGATTTATATGTTTCTCCAAGCTGCACCTCATGCCGCAAGGCAAAGCAATGGCTTGAACAACACAATATTCCCTACAAGGAAAGAAACATTATTTCAGATCCTTTGAACCGGGAAGAAATCATTCATGTTCTGAGAATGACTGAAGAAGGCACGGAAGAAATCGTGTCAACACGGTCGAAGGCTTTCCAAGAGCTGAACATCGACCTGGACGACATCTCAATGAATGAACTGATCGATTTGATTGAAAAGAATCCGAGCCTGCTGAGACGGCCAATTATTTTGGATGACCGCCGGATGCAGGTCGGCTACAATGAAGATGAAATCCGCCGCTTCCTGCCGCGCAGCGTGCGCCGGCTGGAAATGGCCCGGGCTAAGCGCCTGGCAGACCAGGATTTATAATTTCAGAATAGAAAGTTGCAGGCGTTGGCTTCTAGAAGCTAACGCTTTTGCTTTGTTGGTTTTTTAGGTTACAATAACAGTACACATATAAGGAGGGATGAAGATGCGCGTTGAAAAGGTGAATGAGAACACGCTCCGCGTAAGCATGACCCGGGAGGATCTGAACCAGCGGGGCTTGAAGATCCTGGATTTGCTCGGCAACCGGGAAAGAGTCCAGGAATTTTTCCTGTCAGTTCTGCGCGAAGTAGACGAAGACAATGACTTTGCCAGCGATGCGCCGGTGACTTTCCAGGTCATGCCCAATGATGGCGGGATCGATCTCCTGATTACCAAGATGAATGCAGGCAGCGACCTGCCGGAAGAAATGCGGCGCTTCTTTGATCCTGAAGCCAATGGGGTTGGAGACGATATGGCGGAAGCGGTTGAGGAAGATGACTGGGCCTTTTCCGACTTGAACCCGGCTGATGACGCCAACACTGAGATGGACCCGGTGGTCATGCAGGACCTAGGCAACACCGATGATGAAGACTACGAGGACTACTGGAGTTACCAGGAGACCCATGTTTTAGTCTTTGACGATATCGATGACCTCTTGGCTTTGGCTGACAGCCTCAAGGTCAGTGACCTGGCTTCCAGCGTCTACTACTACAAGCAGCAGTTTTACCTCAAGCTGGCTTTTATGGACGAGAATTACGCGGAAATCAAGCCAGCTGATGCCTGGGCGATCGCCAATGAATTTGGCCGCCAGGTTTCCGCTGATGAATTCCAGCAGGCCCAAGCCCACGGCCAGCGCCTCTTCCAGCAGGACGCGCTAGGGGCTTTGCGCCGGCAGTTTGCCAGCAAGCGGGCTTAAGAATACAGATAATAATTTAAGGACTCCTTCGGGAGTCCTTTTCTTTTGCCCTTTTTAAAAAAATATCTCCTTTTTGGCGTACTAGTTAATGGGGGATTATTTTGTACGCAGCTTTATTAAATAAAGAACTGGTCCTAGCTGTCAGCGAGGCCGGCAAGGTCCGGGAGAACCCGGCCTATCTCAACCAGGAAGTCTACCGCTGCCCGCGCTGCCAGAAACCGGTCATCCTGGTTTTGTCGCAGAAGGCAGAGCCTTTTTTCAAGCACTACCAGGCTTACCGGGGGCTAGGAGAACAAGAGGAGCACCGGCAGGGGAAAATGCTCCTCAAAGCCGCTTTGACCGCGGCGGGGCTAAATGCGAAAACTGAAGTGCCGCTGGCTGACGGTGCCTTGCGGGCTGACGTTTTGGCCACACCGCTCTTGGCCTTTGAGGTCCAGTGCGCGCCCTTAAGCAAGGGGGAGTTTGCCCACCGGCATGCCCTTTACCAGGCGATTGGAATTAAGGATGTCTGGCTGGTTGGCCGCCGGCATTTTTTAGGGGAAAAGCTAAAGCAGACCCAGCTGATCTTTTTCCGGGAAAACCGGTGCTGGGGGAGTTATTATCTGGAAATTCACCAAGAGGCAGGCTTGATTAGATTGAAGTACCAAATAAGGCAGGCCCCTGTCAGCCAGACCCTGCTGTACCGGCAGATGGACTTCGCCTTGGACGCGGAAGGGATTGCCGCTCTATGGCACTTCAGGCCCCTTTTGCCCCCGCCTTTGGCTGATGATTGGGTCAAGGAGCGGGACTATCTGGACCAGCAGCTGAAGGAAAAGAGCAAGCTGGGCCAGAAGCTGGGGGAATTGATGTACCTGGCCGGCTACACTGTCTTTACTTTGCCCAAAGAAGCTTTTTCCACTTGGCGCAGGCCGGGGGAGAAAAGCTGGCTCTTGAAATTTTTGCAGCAAAAAACCAGCCCCTAAAGGAGAGGCTGGCTATAAGAGATGAAGGTGGCTGACCGGATAATAAAGCGGAGCATTCTCCGTCAGCTGCATCAAGGGTTCAAGGCAGCTGCCTGCGCTGTTTTGGAAAATTTGCAGGAGGTCGTCGTCGCTTAATTCACCGTCAAGCAAGAGACCGCTGTCATCGATCTGGTCGTCAAAAACCACGGTTGAAGGCAGGACAGTGATTTGGAATTTCCTGGCCAGCTGCTGGTCCTGGGCAATGACGTCTTTAAGGCAGGCATCATTCAAGGTAGATGAAATTTTCTCTGGCTTGATATTGAGGCTTTCCAGCAATTCTTCAACCAAGGCCGGGGAATAAGACCGCTGGCCGTCACTCAAACTTTCCTGCAACTTGAACAAAAAGCTCCTGGCCTTCTTCTTGCCATAAGCGATTTGCACGGCATAGTAAAAGCTCTGGGCGCTGACTGAGGCATTGTGGTAATTGGTCAAATTGATGGAAGTGTTGAAGTTCCAGTTCCGCTTGACCATGTCGGCCTTCATGGCTTCCATGGTTACCAGGGGAATGTAATTGACGGAAATTTCAAGCTGCAGTTCTGTCGCCAATAGTCGGATGCGTTTTTCAAGCTGGTAGCAGGACAAACCTAACGGATTGATAAACAGAAAAAGTTCGAACATGGTCGACCTCCAATTTTTGCTTCATCTGCTACTTTAACAAAACTTTTACTTGAAAACAAAAGAAAAGCTTTTGCCTGTTTTTACTTGGCATGCTGGCTGGCCCGGGCAATCTTGCTCTGGTTGTTGGCTGACTTGACCGGCAGAGCAAAGCGGGTCTTGATTTCTGCTAGGGCTTCCTTGATAGCGGCCGGGGAGTCATTTTCAATTTCCATTTCCCAGTCCTGGTAGCCGTCCGGGTAGCTGGTCTGGTCTAAAGTCAGCTCGCATCCCTTTGGTCCGTCTAAAAGGATCCGCCGGGTCTTGCTCCAGGAAAAAAGGGTCAGCTGGCTGGCTTTGTCTGGGTAATGCTCTAAAAGGTACTGGCCGACATTGCCGGTTAGGCTTGGCCGGCCCTTTTTTAAAAAGTCCTCGGCTTCAGGCAGGGTTAAATCATCATTGATTTCCAGGCTTTCATGGTAGGTCTCCTGCAGCTTCTTGACCGGAACCTTGATGGTTTCTTCGGCCCGGTCTGTAAAGCAGCGGATTCTGAGGGCACTGTGGTCTTCTTTTAGCTGCTTGTCCGGGGTGTCAAAATAGTGGTTGCTCTGTTTGAAGTCGCTCTTGACCGGGTAGGCAGCGACGATAGCCTCATAGCTGGCCTGGTCCAGGGCGACTTTGGCTTCAATTTCGCGGTTTTTGCTCATTTTTTAAGGCTCCTTTGTTAGATAAAAATTAAAAAGCTTGCGTTGGTGCTTTCGCTAACATCTATGTTAAAATGAATTTGTTTGAGATGGAAGGAAAATATCTGTGATTACTGATTGGGATACTTTTTTATGGCCATACAATGAAGCCGTAAATGAACTAAAAGTTAAATTCAGAGCTCTCCGGCAGAGTTTCTTGACCAAGGGAGAGCATTCGCCAATAGAATTCGTGGTTGGCCGGGTGAAAACGGTCGACTCCATTAAAGAGAAAATGCAGCGGCGGATCATCAGCCCGGACGTGATCGAAACCGACATGCAGGACATTGCCGGTATCCGGATCATGTGCCAGTTTGTCGATGACATCTACCGGGTCGTTGACCTGCTCCACGCCCGCGATGACCTGGAAGTCGTTGAAGAGCGCGACTATATCCAAAATGCCAAGCCGTCCGGCTACCGGTCCTACCACATGGTGGTGGCCTACACGGTTTATCTGCCAGAAGGGTCCAAGCGCCTTTTGGCGGAAATCCAGATCCGGACTTTGGCTATGAACTTCTGGGCCACGGTTGAGCACACCTTGAACTACAAGTACCAGGGGGCCTACCCGGAAGATATTTCTGAGCGGCTCAAGCGGACGGCGGAAGCGGCCTACCAGCTGGATGAAGAGATGTCCTCGATCAGAAATGAAGTCAAGGAAGCGCAGAAGATCTTCACCAAGAACAAGGGCAAGGAAAAGTCATGAAAGTAGCTATCGTTCACAATGACCGCGTGACCACCCAGGTGGCGGTCCGGCACCTGCAGGTGCTGCTCGCGGAAAAAGGCATTTTGCAGGACCAGCAGCATCCCGACCTGGTAATTTCTGTCGGCGGTGACGGGACCTTGATCTCTGCCTTTCACAAGTATAAGCAGCAGCTGGACAAGGTCTGCTTTGCCGGCATCCACACCGGCCACCTGGGCTTTTACACCGACTGGCGGAACTACGACATGGAGAAGTTGGTTGACGCCCTGGCCAGCCACCCCGTTGAAGAAAACGAGGTAGGCTACCCGCTTTTGGACATGAAGGTAACCACCAGCTGCGGGGAGAAGCGTTTTTTGGCCTTAAATGAAGCCTCAATCAAGCGGATCTCCAAGACCATGGAAGCTGAGGTCTGGCTCGGGAGCGAGCGCTTTGAGAATTTCCGGGGCGACGGGCTCTGCGTGTCAACCCCGACCGGGTCAACGGCCTACAGCAAGTCTTTGGGCGGAGCGGTAATCCACCCCCGCCTCAAGGCCCTGCAGCTGACCGAAATTGCCTCGATCAACAACCTGGTTTTCCGGACGGTGGGCTCGCCCATCGTTATTGCCCCGGATGAGTGGATCACCATCGTGCCGAAGATTTCCGACCGGGCGGTCGTGATCGTCGACGGGGAAAGGATCAGCTTGACCGACGTGCAGAAAGTAGATTATAAAATTGCGGCGGAAGAGATTCGCTTTTACCAGTATGGCCACCACCATTTTTGGGAGCGGGTCAACGACGCCTTCATTGGTGACAGATAGTGCAAGTATACAAAATGATTGTTGCGAAAAATGACCCAGGCCAGCTGAGTCATTTTTTGCTGAAAAAAGGTTTTTCCCGGCGGGCAGTCAACAACTGCAAGAACCACGGAGGGATGATGCTGGTCAACCACCACCGCCGGAATGGCAGCTACCGGCTAAAAGAAGGGGACGTGGTCCACTTTTTGATGGGCCAAGAGCCGATCAACCCCTGGCTCAAGGTCTCTCGCCGGCCCCTGGACATTGTTGAAGAAACGGCTGACTATTTGGTGATCAACAAGCCGGCCGGCCTTTTGTCGATTCCTTCCGGCTTTCACGCTGAAGACGCGGTAATCAACCGGGTGCTGGCTTACTTTGAAAAGCAGGGGGTCAACCCCGCCTACGTCAAGCCCCACATCGTGACCCGGCTAGACCAGGACACTTCCGGCCTGGTTCTCTTGGGTAAGAACGCCATCGCCCATGACCGCTTCAGCAAGCTGGGCAAGGATGCTTTTATCAAAAAGTACCACGCTATCGTCCATGGCAACTTTGCCGAAGGAGATTTAAGCGGCTTGATCGACAAGCCCCTGGCCCGGGTGGGGGACACGGTCAAGCGGGAGGTCAACCCAAAGGGGCAAAGGGCTTTGACTGAATACCGGGTTCTTGACCAGGTCCCGGGGGCCAGTTTAGTTGAACTCCGCCTGTTGACCGGCCGGACCCACCAGATCCGGATCCACATGGCTTCCATCGGCCATACCCTTTACGGAGACGACCTTTACGGGGCCAGGGATGCTTTTGCCCGCCAGGCCTTGAACTGCTTCTACCTGGCTTTCCCCAACCCCTTCAGCGGGGAAGAGCGGGAGATTGAGATTCCCGACCCGGGCGACATGCAGGGCTTGTGGCGGCAGCTGAAGCAAGAAGCAAGGAAATAAATTAGCAGCAAAATACCAAAACAAGAAAAGCAAAAAGGAGACAGGCAGGCCTGTCTCCTTTTCTTATTTATCTATTATCTATTTTTACGCGTTTGAGATTACTGCCCAAGCCAGGCCTCCGAGGGCACAGATGGCCAGCAGCGGCAAAACCACTGAGCTGAGCAAGGCAAAGGCCAGGCCAAGCCCGATCAAAAAGATCAGAACCCGCCAGAGGGCCACGCCCATCTTCCAGCAGAGCCATAAAATAAAAAGTAAGCAAAGCAAACTTAACATGTTTATTCACCGTCCTCTAGCTTGCTATCCTTGAGCAATAATCATAGCATATTTTCGCGTGAATACAAGTATTACGCAAATACCAGACCGCAGATGATGACGATGATCCCCAAAACAATCCGGTACCAGCCAAATGGCTTGAAGTCGTGGGTTTGCACGTACTTGAGCAGGAACTTGATTGACAGGTAGGCCACGATGAAGGAAACGATCATGCCGACCAAGAGGATGGCCAGCTGGTTGCCGACAAAGACGTGACCGGCCTTGAAGAACTTGACCAGCTTCAAAAGAGATGCCCCGAACATGGTCGGGATAGCCAGGAAGAAGGAGAACTCAGTTGCCACGTAGCGGCTTGACCCGATCAGCATGGCCCCCAGAATAGTTGCCCCGGACCGGGAAGTCCCCGGGATCATGGACAAAACCTGGAAGCAGCCGATCAAGAGAGCGGTCTTATAACTCATCTTGTTTAAGGCAGTCAAGCTTGGCTGCCGCTTGGCGTAGTAGTTTTCCAGGATGATGAAGAGGACACCGTAGATGATCAAGGTGGCGGAAATTACCTGCCAAGAGGTCATGTTTTCTTCCAGCCAGTCATTCAGCGGCAAGCCAATGATGATTGACGGCAGGACGGCCGCGATGACCTTGAACCAGATCTGCCAGGTCTGGCCTTTTTCACGCTTGCTCTTTGACGGGGCAAAAGGATTCAGCTTGTTAAAGTAGATTACGATGACGCTCAAGATGGCCCCCAGCTGGATGACAACCATGAACATGTTGATGAAGCTGGTTGGCTGGTCTAACTTGATGATGTAGTCGGCCAGGTAGAGGTGGCCAGTTGAGGAAATCGGCAGAAATTCCGTAACCCCTTCGATGATGCCGAGAATGATGGCTTTGAAAATGTCTAGCATGTTACTAAAAAAATACTCCTAACTTAATCAGTGAATAAAACTCTAGTGCCTTCCGGAACCGCGATGTCCTTTTCCAGTGGGGTCAAGGTTCCGTCGCTTTGCCGCTGGTAGAGGGTGGCGTTGTTGCTGTTTTGGTTGGCGGCAACGACGTACTTTTCCTCCGCGTCCCAGTTGAAGTCCCGCGGGAATTCGCCAAAAGTTGACACCCGCTGGACCAGCTTCAGGGCCTGGTCCGGCAAAACGGCAAAGACGGCGATTGAGTCGTGTCCGCGGTTGGACACGTAAAGGAATTTGCCGTCACTTGACAGGCGGATGGCCGCTGCCCCGTTGTGCTGGTCCCAGCTTTCCGGAATGGTTGAGTAGGTGGCCAGGGACCGGAACATCCAGTTTTCTTCGTCGAACTTGACCACGTTGACCTGGCTGGAAAGTTCGCCGACCACGTAGAAGTACTTGCCGTCCGGTGAGAAGGCCAGGTGGCGGCTGCCAAAGCCGTCTTCATTTTGGTAGCTGGCCAGGTGGGTCAGCTTTTGCCCGTCAAAAGCGTAGAAGTCGACTCTGTCTTGGCCCAGGTCACAGGAAACCAGGTGCCCGCCCGGAGTTTCGTCAAAGTAGTGCGGGTGAGCGCCGGCTTGTTCAGGCCGCGGCCCCAAAGCCTTGTTTTCGTGCTTGACCTGGTCAAGCAGGGTCAGCTGGCCCTGGTCATCATAGCTGATGACGGCCAAGACGCCAGTGTGGTAGTTAGCCGTGTAGAGCAGCTTCTTTTCCTTGTTGATGCCAATATAGGCCGGAGAAGACCCTTCGTGCAGCAGCTGGCTGACCAGCTTGCCGTTTGCAAAGGCCGCGATGCCTCCCTGGCCATTTTCATTCTTAATGGTAAAAATGAACTGGCCGTCCTGTTGGAAATAGGTTGGCCCGCCGACTTCAATGACGTTTCTTCTTTGTTCCAGATGGGCCTGGTCACCGGAGCCGATAAAGTCAAACTGGTAGACGCCGGCTGACTCGTGCTTAGTGTAGCCGCCGATTAAAATATGCAATTTAAACCTCCTTATTTACTCCACAATAACTCTAGTTTAAATATTAAGCTTATCTTTAGCAAATGTCGATAAGAGATAGGCGTCCGTAAAGAATAATTAACAATTCTTTTCTTCTTTGCTTTAAGTTAGCAGTGAGTATGTTAGAATTTAACCAGGTGATAAAAATGAAATGGATATCTACAATTAAAGCAATCGGACCAAACGCGATCAGCGAAAAAGATCACGTTGTAATTTTATTTGGCCAGACGGCCAATGATGAACTGCAGGACGTTTCCGTCATCCAGGCCTTTGATGATGAACAGGCTGCCCAGGCAGTCGTGCTCAAGAAGGGGGACACGGTAACCATCGACGGAACGACCTTCTTGATCAACTATGTTGGCCCTATGGCGGTCAGCAACTTGCGGGCCTTGCAGCATGCCAGCCTCTTTTTCACTGACAAGGTGCCAAAGAAGCCAATGTCCAACGCCCTCTACCTGGACTTGCCAGAAGACCAGGAAATGCCTAAGTTCAGAGTCAACGACGAAATCGTTTACGAGCACCTGTAGGCTGGATTAATGAAGAAAAGAGACACGAGCCTCTTTACGGACTGGGTGCTCAATAACCGCTTCAGCGTCGGCTTAATCAATGTGCTCTTAGCCTTAGTGATCATTTTGGTCTTCAACAAGATTTCCTTTATCTTGAACCCGGTCAACACCTTCATCAGTGCCATCATGCCGCCAGTTTTGGTGGCCATGGTCCAGTACTATCTGATGGAGCCGGTGGTGGACAAGTTGGAGGAGAAGTTCAAGGTGCCGCGGACGGTCACCATCCTGGTGATTTTTGCCATAGTGACGGTCTTCTTGATCTGGGCGATCAATTCCTTGATCCCGGTCGTGCAGAGCCAGATTGATTCTTTAGTTAAGAACTGGCCCACGATCTGGAAGAATTCGACCAACGCGGTTGATGAACTCCTGCACAGCCCGAAATTCAGTGGTCTGCGCGATTCTCTGCAAAAGCAGATGACTTCCTTGCAGAAGAATTTCAGCAAGAGTATGGGGTCAACCGTCTCCAGCGCCCTGGGCAATTTGACCAGCGCGGTTACCGTAGCGACGGCTGTTTTCACGACCCTGGCCACGGCCCCATTTTTGCTCTTCTTTATGCTGAAAGACGGGCACAAATTGCGGCCGTTTCTGGTCAAATTCGCTCCCCAACGCTGGGAACAGGCGACCAGTAACCTGCTTCACGAAGTCAACCAGGCCGTGTCCTCTTACGTGATCGGCCAGGTCTCTGTGGCCATCTGCGTGGGGATTATGTTCTTCATCGGCTACACGATTATCGGCGAGCCTTACGGGGCAGCCCTGGCGATCTGCGCTGGCTTTTTGAACCTGATCCCTTACTTTGGGACCTTTATCGGTTTGATTCCTGCCTTGATCATTGCCTTGGTGACTAATTTGCCGATGGTGGCGAAGGTTCTTGCTGTCTTCTTCATTGAGCAGATCATCGAAACCCGGGTCATCAGTCCGCTGGTTGTCGGCAACCGTTTGAAGATGCACCCGGCGACGACGATCATTGTCATGCTGGGGGCCGGCTCAGTCTGGGGCCTGTGGGGCGTAGTCGGCGGAATTCCCGCCTACGCGGTGATGAAGATCCTTTTGACCCACATCTACCAGTACTACCGGAAGGTTTCCCACCTCTATGACGACAGTTTCCAGGATGAAGACCAAGCTGAACGAGAAGAAAAGAAAGGAAATAAATGACCAACCATATTGTTTTGTTTGAGCCGGAAATTCCCGACAATACTGGCAATATCGCCAGAACCTGCGCGGGAACCAATACGGTCTTGGACTTGATCGAGCCCTTGGGCTTCCGCTTGGATGACAAGCACCTCAAGAGGGCCGTTCTGGATTACGGCGGCGAAGTCGAAATCCACCGCCACGATGACTTGCGTGCCTTTCTGGCCTCTTTGCCGGACAATGCCGAGATGTACTTGATCTCCAAGTTCTCCAGCAAGTCCTACACTGACGTTGACTATACGGATGAAAGCAAGGACTACTACTTTGTTTTTGGCCGGGAAACGACCGGTCTGCCGGAAACCTTCATGCGGCAATACGAAGACCGAAATCTCCGCATTCCCATGTCCGACAAGATCCGGGCCTTCAATCTGTCTAATTCGGCAGCAATCGTAATTTTTGAAGCCCTGCGCCAGCAAGGCTTTCCCCACATGGAAAAGTCCCACCACTATGAAAACGACAAGCTCAAGGACGACTACAACCGTCCTGGCCGCTACCAGCGGAACCTGCCTAAGCATTAGTGACTAAAAAGAAATTTATGAGGTAAAATCATGGAATTTAACAAGCAGACCCCAATCATCGTTCGCGCCTTTCACTATGACCTGCTCGATGAACCAGAAGAAAAGAACGAAGTCAACGTGGCTATCCGCCAGGTTGTCGCTACCGGCGAAGACGGCGTTGAAGATGCCGGCGAAGCAGGTGGCTACTACGAAGTAGCCGTTGTCTACGACGTTACCCCAGACGAAGACAACACCATCGAAATCAGCGGGGTCAACACCCAAGTCGTTCAACTTTTAGGCTACCACGGCGACGGCCAGGACCTGGACCAGGAAACCTACCGTTTGCTCAGCCGGCCGCTGGTTGAATACATCGAAACCTTGACTTACGAAGTTAGCCAGGTTGCCTTGGACGAACCGATCAACTTGGACTTTGAACCTAATTTCTAAGAATTGAGCAGGTGAAGAAATGCCTCGAAAGAAAAGGCAGGCTAATCGTAAAAACAAAAGTAAAAAGAAAACAGATGAATCTTTGAGCTGGGTGGTTACCGGGATTGTCTTGATCCTGGTAGCCATTTTGGCGTTATTGCGCTTTGGCTGGCTGGGCAAGGAATTGGCCAACCTTTTGCGGCTCTTGATCGGGGACAGCTACCTTTTAGGTGGCGCCTTTCTAGCTATTTTAGGCCTGGTCATGCTAATCTACGGCCAGCCGCCCCGCTTTGGCTTTAAACGGACAAGCGGCTTGACTCTGGCTTACCTGGGCCTTTTGTACATTCTGGCCAGCCGCTTTTTCAATGTCAGAAGCGTCCACAGCGAATTTTTGCCCGCATTCAAGAACGTGATCTTTGAAGAATTAGCCCGGGCCAATGTCACCGTCAGCGTCGGCGGGGGCTGGATCGGAAGCTTCCTGTATGGGATCTTCTACCAGCTTTTAGGCCAGATTGGCGGCCTGTGCCTGGCCGTTTTGAACATAATCAGCGGGATCTTGATGTTCTTTGACGTCAAATTCCGCTCTCTGGTCGCCGCTTTTCAAAAAATCGGCCGGGCCTTCATCCAGCAAAGCAAGGACGGAGCCGGCCAGCTGAAGGAAAAGTATTCTGAATACAGGCAGCAGAAAAGCAAAGAACCCAACAACCGGGAGAAGCTGACCGACCCTTGGCGGGATAGCGAAGAAGCTCAGCCTGCCAAGGCAGAGAAAAAAGCAAGACAAGAGAAGGCAGAGAAGCAAGAAGACAAGCCATCCCTGCCGGAAATCCAGGTGGCTGAGCAGCATCCCGACCCGCCGGTTACCCATTCACTGGAACTGGATGACCTGCCCAGACCCCGCAGCCAGGCTGAAGACGACCAGAAGATGATTTTGGCCGACCAGCAGGTTGACCATGGATTGGACAAGAGTACAGTCAACTATGATGACAACTACCAGTTCCCGCCCCTATCCCTGTTAAAGGCTGTCCAAGCCAGCGACCAGTCCAGCGACAAGGATAAAATCGGGCAAAACACGGCTATTTTGGAGGAAACCTTCAAGAGTTTCGGGGTGGAAGTCAATGTTAAAAAGGCAATTTTGGGCCCGACCATTACCCGCTACGAAGTCCAGCCAGCCGTCGGAGTCAAGGTCTCCCGGATCGTCAACCTGGCCGATGACTTAGCCCTGGCCCTGGCCGCCAAGGACATCAGAATTGAAGCCCCGATTCCGGGCAAGCCTTATATCGGGATCGAAGTGCCCAACCAGAAGGCCCAGTCCGTAGCCTTTAAGGACGCCATGGAGCACCAGGCCCAAAAGGCCAAGGACCATCCTTTGATGGTGCCTTTAGGCAAGGACGTGACCGGTCAGATTATCAGTGCTGACTTGACCAAGATGCCTCACTTGCTGGTAGCCGGGTCAACCGGGTCTGGTAAGTCTGTGGCCATTAACACGATTTTGACCAGCATCTTGATGAAGGCCCGGCCGGATGAAGTCAAGCTGGTTTTGATCGACCCGAAGATGGTTGAATTGTCAGTCTACAGCGGAGTACCCCACTTGATGATCCCGGTTGTCACTGACTCCCGCCTGGCTTCCAAGGCCCTTAAAAAAGTCGTCGATGAAATGGAGCGACGCTACAAGCTTTTTGCTGCCGGCAGCGTCCGCAATATGAGCGAATACAACCGCAAGGTGGCTGAGAACAACAAAGACAGCAGCCGGCCAGTAATGGAGCCTTTGCCGTATATTCTGGTCGTTGTTGACGAATTGAGCGACTTGATGATGGTCGGGGGTCATGACGTGGAAAACTCTATCGTTCGTCTGGGCCAGATGGCCCGGGCAGCCGGCATTCACATGATCCTGGCTACCCAAAGACCGAGCGTGGACGTCATCACTGGTTTGATCAAGGCCAACGTGCCGTCAAGAATCTCCTTTGCCGTCTCCAGCGGGGTCGACTCCCGGACCATTTTGGACCAGGTCGGCGCTGAAAAATTGCTGGGCAGGGGGGACATGCTCTATTTGCCGATCGGGGCTTCCAAGCCGGAACGGATTCAGGGGGCCTATATCGACGTCGACGAGGTGGAAGCCGTTGTTGACTGGGTCAAGGGCCAGCAAAGCGCTGAATACGACGAGGGAATGATTCCCCAGGCCGGGGATGATGACGAAAATAGCAATGACGACGTTGACGACGAATACTACCAGCAGGCCGTGGACCTGGTCCGCCGCCAGCAGTCAGCCAGCACCTCCATGCTGCAGCGGCGGTTCAGAATCGGCTACAACCGGGCTGCTCGCTTGATTGACGAGCTGGAAGAGCACGGGGTAGTCGGCCCGCCGGAAGGCTCCAAGCCACGCAAGGTGCTTTTGCCACCTGAAGGACAAGAAGAATAAAAATAATGAACGAAGAAAACATCAGCATTCAAAGCAATCAAAAATTTACCAGCGGCAACCTGGGTCTGTTCGTCCGCCTGCCGCTGACCAAGCACAACATGGCTATGGCCAGCCTGCTCTGCCGTATGCAGATGAACGAAAGCGAGCTCTTTCCAGATCCGGGCGTCCAGCAGGTCGAATTGCAGCAGCGCTACTCCTTCCAGTTTGAAGCAGTGGTGCAGCTTTTTGGCAAGGAAATGATCATTTCCTACCTGGCTAATTTCGTTGAGCCCCAGGAGATCCTGGACCCGGACTACAACTACCGGCAGATAGCGGAAACTTTTGCCGGCCTGGCCACCCGGCCCTTGATTACTCCCAGCTCTGTCCAGCTGGCCCAAAGACAGCTGGAAGAAGAATACCAGGAGCTCATGGCTGAGCCGAGCAACGCGGCTTTAAGCGCCTTTTTCAACAACTGGTACGCGGACCAGCCCGATTACGCGGCCAGCTTCATCGGCTCGATTGAAGATATTACGAAAGCGACCAGCCAAGAAGTCCGCCGCTTTGCTGACGCCATCAAGACCCAGGCCAGCTGCGTTTTTGGCCATGTCTATGATGCCCGCCAGGTTAAGCGCCTTTTGCAAAAGAAGCTGCAAGAGGAAGGCTGGCCGGGCCTGGCCTTGGACTTTGGCAGCCGGGACTTGCTGATTTCCGCTCCGGACTTGCGGCTTGAGAAAATAGATGAACAGGGCAAGCAGCAGGCCCAGCTTTTCCTGGGCTATGCCTACAAGGGCCAGCCCAGCCTGCAGGATTTGGCCACGGGGACGGTCTTGCGTCAATACTTAACCGGAGACCAGTCTTCCCGGCTCTTCAGCAAGGTCAGGGAGGAAAACGGGGCGGCTTACGCGGTGGAAAGCAACTGGTATGCTGACAATGCCCTCTTCCTGGTCAACGCCGGCCTGGATCCGGACAAATTGGACTTAGCCCGGCAGATTATCGACAAGGAGATGCAGATGGTGGCTGCCGGCCGGATCGACCCGGGCCTGCTCAAGCAGAGCCGGCAGGCTCTGGCCAACCGCCACTTGCTCAACCAGGACCACGCCAGCTGGCTTTTGGCTAAAGACCTCCGCTACAAGCTCCATGCCGACTATGAGGATTTTGACATGATGGCCGCCGTCAGCCGGGTGACCAGCGTCCGGCTGGCTGATTTTGCCAAAAAGCTGTATCTGAATGAAAGCTATGTATTAAAATGATCAAACCAGAAATTATCAGAAAAGATTTTCCTTCCGGCTTCAAGGCCCAGGTGATCCGGCGCAAGGGCTTCAACCAGCGCTTTTTCGGTATTATTGTCGATTTCGGCAGCGCTGATCCCCAGCCCGTGCCCGGCCTGGCCCACTTTTTGGAGCACAAGCTTTTTGCCGCGGAAGAAGGCGACTTGTCCCTGGAATTTGAAAAAATGGGGGCCAGCGTCAATGCTTTTACCTCTTTCAATGAAACCATGTACTACGCCAGCGGGGTAAAAAATGTCGGTCCCATGATCGACCTGCTCTTCAAGCTGGTTGGCCAGCCTTACTTTACAGATGAGAACGTAGCTAAGGAAATCCCCATCATCCAGCAGGAACTGGCCATGTACCAGGATGAGCCTGACTGGATCCTGGGCGACCAGCTCCTAAGGGGGAGTTATGGGGACTGCAACTTGGCCATCGATGTGGCCGGGACCAAGGAATCGATTGCCAGCGTGACTAAGGAAAAGCTCCAGGCGGCTTATGATGAAAACTACGTGGCCACCCGCATGTCCTTTGTTGCCTGCGGGGACTTTACCGATAACCAGGTCAAGACCATTCTGAGGCAGGCCAGGAAATTGTCAGACCAATACCTGCGCCCGGGCAAGCGGCAAAAAGAAGCGGACTTAGTGCCCCTTTTGGCCAGTGGCCAGGACTGGGTCCTGGATGGAGGGGAAGTGCCATTATTTGCTGCAGCTATCCCTTTGCCAAACTTTAAGAAAGTTTTAGCAAGTCAGGATATGAGTCAAATTTTGCTGGAAATCATGCTAGAATCAAAGCTAGGTGCCGCCAGCCAGTGGTTTGCTAGTGCCAGAAAAGCCGGCCTGGTCAGCCAGCCCCTTCAGATCAGCGTGACTTATACCCGGCAGGGGGCCTACGCGGTCTTGCTGGGGATGAGCCCGGAAGCAGAAAAGCTGCTTAATCAGATCAAGGCAGAACTGGCCCCAGACAAGCTTTTTTCCAAAAAGCGGGAAATGGAAATGCGCCAGCTCTTTGAGATTCACAAAAGAAGCTGGCTGGCTCAAACCGTGCGCAGCCTGGACAATTTATCCGGCTTTGCCGTGGAGATGGCTGAAGAAAGCCTGGATGAGGAAGACCTGTTTGCCAATGTTGAGCAGATGCAGGCCATGAATTTTGCTGATTACCGGGCTTATTGCCAGGAACTTTTCAAGGGCGCCAGCATTAACACGGCCCGCCTGCTTGAGGGGGATGAAGAATGAAGCGAGCACTGATTTTCGGGGCAACTGGCGGCATTGGCCAGGCTATTGTTGCCCGCCTGGCTGAGTCTGGCTGGTCCATGTACCTGCACTGCAACAGCAACTGGGAAGAGGCCAGCGATTTGGCCAGGACTCTGGCGGAAAAACATCCCTTACAGGATTTCATGCCGATCAAGCTGAACTTTTTAGCAGGCGACGACCAGCTCAAGAATTTTGCCAGCAGCCTTTTGCCCATTAACGCGGTTGTTTTTGCCCAAGGGATCACCAACTATGACTTCCTGGGCAGCCAGAGTTCCCAGGTCATTGACCAGATCATCAAGGTCAATTTGGAGAACCCGATCAAGCTGACCAAACTTTTGGAAAGCCAGCTTTTAAAGCAAGAGCACAGTCGGATCGTCTACCTGGGCTCAGTTTACGGGGGTCAGGGCAGCGCCATGGAAGCAGTCTATAGCGCGACTAAAGGCGGGATCAGCCGCTTTGCCCAGGCCTATGCTCGGGAAGTTGCCGCCAGCCGCTTCACGGTTAATGTCGTGGCCCCAGGGGCGGTCAACACGGCCATGAATGCCATGTTTTCCCCGGAAACCTTAAAAGAGCTGGCAGAAGAAATTCCGGCCGGCCACCTGGCCAAGCCCAAGGAAATTGCCTACTGGGTTGACTGTCTGCTTAACCCTGAGAGCGACTACCTAACCGGGCAAACGATTTACGTCAGTGGCGGCTGGCTGGAATAGGGCGACACAGGCGCGGCCATTGTGCTATAATTTATAAACGAATTTTAAAGTGATTGAAGAGGTTAATAATGTCAGGCATTGGAGAACAACTACGTAAGGCAAGAGAGGCCAAGGGCCTTTCAATTTCCGATATTGAGAAGGCTACGAAGATCCAGAGCCGCTACCTGGAAGCAATCGAAAACAACGATTTCGACAAGCTGCCAGGCGACTTTTACGTCCGGGCTTTCATCCGCCAGTACGCGCAAATCGTCGGCTTGGACGGCAAGGAATTGCTGAACCAGTACCAAGGCGAAGTTGCAAATGAAGTCAGCCAGCCGGAAGAAAGTCCGGCTCAAGAAGTTCATGAGGGAGCTCATGAAGAAGCAGCAGCTCCAGTAGAGCCGGCAGAAAATAAGCCGGCCAGAATCAGTGCCAGCCGGCCAGCCAAGCGGGAAGTTGCCGAGGAAGCTCCTAAGGACGCCAAGTGGCGCAAGCTTGTGCCCCGCCTGGCCTTGGGCTGCGGGATCGCCCTTTTGCTTTTGATCGGGGGTATGGTCTTTGCCAACATGAAGAAGACCGGGTCAAGCAGCCAGAAGGAAAATGCTGGCTCCAGCGTCACGATTACTTCCAATAAGTCTTCCAGCAAGAAGAGCTCATCAGCTTCTTCATCATCCAAGAAAAAGAAGACTAGCTCAATCAAGGTTGCTTCACTTGGCGGTTCAAGCTACCGGGTAACTGGCATCAAGTCCAGCACGCCATTGGTAGTCCGTTCCAGCCAGCAAAGTATCTACTACTACGTTTCCGTTGACAACGTGATCACCAACCAGGGGACCCTGCAAAGCGGTGAAAAGCACACGGAAACTGTCAAGAAGGGGCAAACTTTGATCGTTTACCTGGGGACTGATACTGGTGTGACTGTAACTGTTGGCGGCAAGAAGGTTCCGTTCACTCCAATTAACGGCACGACCCGTTTGACTATCTACCTGGGTGACAGCTCTGCTTCAGCAAGCAGCTCTGCGGCAAGCCACACGACTACCAACACCAATACCAGCACGAGCTACAGCAGCCGGGCAAGTTCCAGCGTGCAAAGCTCAGCTTCCAGCCGGCCAGCTGCTTCCAGCTCCAGCGTTCAATCAAGCTCACGAGCTTCATCCAGCGCTGCCCCAAGCAGCCAGTCATCAGCTGCTCCATCATCATCTGCCGCTTCCAGCAGCAAGAAATAAGAGAAGAATGACCATTAATTCTTAAAAGTGAGGAATTTAAAGCAATGAATTTACCAAATAAACTGACTGTTTTCCGAATCTTCTTGATTCCTGTCTTCATGATCCTGCTGATCGCCCAATGGCCAGCCGGCTCATTCACCCTGGCAGGGACTGAAATTCTGTGGAGCCGGGTGGTGGCCATGATCGTCTTTGCCGTTGCTTCAGCAACCGACTGGTTTGACGGCCACATTGCCCGCTCCCGGGGACTGGTAACCAACTTTGGTAAGTTTGCTGACCCGCTGGCGGACAAGATGCTGACCATGACGGCCTTCATCTTCATGGTGGAATTGAACTTGGCTCCAGCCTGGGTTGTGGCCATCATCGTCTGCCGGGAACTGGCTGTGACTGGCCTGCGCCTGATCGTGGTTGAAAACAACGGCAAGGTCATGGCGGCCGCCATGCCTGGCAAGATCAAGACCACCTGCCAGATGCTGTCAATCATCTTCCTGCTCTTTGGCGACATCTTTCACCTGGGCACCATCTTGCTCTACCTGGCTCTGTTCTTCACGATCTACTCCGGCTACGACTACTTCCATTCTTCATGGGACGTCTTCAAGGGCTCAATGTAAGCATTTAGAAAATCACTATTCTTTTAAAAATGAGTATCAGCGAGGTACTCATTTTTTGTTTTTTAGGTCAGATTAAGGAAAAAAGGGCTTTTTTCTTGTACTAGTAAGTGGAGGGGAAATAATTTGAACGTTAGTTCGGATTTTTCTTGCTTTTTACCTGGCCTTCAAAGTATAATGTTTATTAGTAAGTTTCCAGGAGGGAAAAAATTTGGCTAAAGATGAAAAACAAGCGGCTCTTGAAGCGGCTTTAAAGAAAATTGAAAAGAACTTCGGTAAAGGCGCGGTCATGCGGATGGGCGAGAAGGTCGACACCCAGATCTCGACTGTTCCGTCAGGCTCACTGGCCCTGGACGCGGCCTTGGGCGTGGGCGGCTACCCGCGGGGCCGGATCGTGGAAATCTACGGGCCGGAATCTTCTGGTAAGACGACCGTTGCCCTGCACGCCGTAGCTGAAGTGCAGAAGCGGGGCGGCACGGCGGCCTACATCGACGCGGAAAACGCCATGGACCCGGCTTACGCTGAAGCCTTGGGCGTGGACATTGACCAATTGATCCTGTCTCAGCCAAACACTGGGGAAGAAGGGCTGCAAATCGCGGATACCTTGATTTCCAGCGGGGCCATCGATATTGTCGTGGTCGACTCCGTTGCCGCCTTGGTGCCGCGGGCTGAAATCGAAGGCGAAATGGGTGACTCCCACGTTGGCCTGCAGGCCCGCCTGATGAGCCAGGCCTTGCGCAAGCTTTCCGGGACGATTGCCAAGACCAAGACCATTGCCATCTTCATTAACCAGATCCGGGAAAAGGTCGGCGTCATGTTCGGTAATCCTGAAACCACTCCAGGTGGCCGGGCTTTGAAGTTCTACTCAACCATCCGGCTGGAAGTCCGCCGGGCTGAACAGATCAAGCAGTCCACCAACGTTATCGGTAACCGGGTCAAGATCAAGGTGGTCAAGAACAAGGTTGCCCCGCCATTCAAGGTAGCTGAAGTCGATATCATGTACGGGCAGGGGATCTCCCAGTCCGGCGAACTGCTGGACATGGCCGCTGACCAGGACATCGTTGACAAGGCCGGGGCCTGGTACTCCTACCACGGCGAAAAGATCGGCCAGGGCCGGGAAAACGCCAAGAAGTACCTGGAAGAGCACCCGGACGTCTACCAGGATATCCAGACCCAGGTCCGAAAGGCTTATGGGATCGATGCTGAATCTCTGGAAGAAAAGGAAAACCCGGAGAAGGTCAAGGAGCAGCGGGCTAAGAAAGCAGCTGCTCCTGCCGAAGAGAAGCAAGATGAAGCTGCAAGCCCGGAAAAGGCTGATAAATAAGCCATTTTTGGCCAATAAAAAGATTGCCAGCAGAAGTCTGGCAATCTTTTTTGTTTCCGCAAATGCAGCTAAGGAATTGACTTGACCAAAAATGTAACATATGATTAGTAATGTGTGAATAATTCTAAATACAAAGGCGACGTAACTCATGATGAATAATACTATATTTCTTCTCGCAACAGTCGCTGTAATTTTTCTTATTTCACTTGTCGTGGGATGCCTGATTGGTTATGCCATCCGGAAGAATGTCTGGGAAACCAAGGCAGAAAACGCCCGGCAGAGCGGGGAGGCAATTTTGGCCAAGGCGAAAGCCGAAGTCGAAGTCGCCAAGGCCGAGGTCCAGGCGCAGAAGCAGGCCGCTGAAGCCGTTAAGCGGGATGCTGAAACGGAGAAGAAGGCCAAGATCCTGGAAGCTCAGGAAGAAATCAGGGATTACCGGCAGAAGGTTGAAGACGAGCTGAACGGGCGCCGCGATGAAGCGGCCCGCAGGGAAAACCGCCTTCAGCAGAAAGAAGATACCCTGGATCACCGCAGCAGCCTGCTCGATGACCGGGAGAAACAACTCACACAAAGGAAAGACCAAATCAAACAGCAGGAAGAAAAAGCCGCTGGTTTGCTGGAAGAAGCGCACGGGCTGGTCGAGAAGCAGAATGATAAGCTGCTGGAAATCTCCCGCTTAGACGAAGAAGAGGCCAGGAAGATTGTCCTGGCCCAGGTCTCCGACCACTTGACCAAGGAGAAGGCGGAGATGATTCGGGCTAACGAGGAAGAAATCAGTACCAGAGCCGACCGCTTTGCCCACCAAATCATCGTGGATGCCATCCAGAGCAGCGCGGCGGATACGGTCGCGGAAACGACCGTGTCAGTCGTGGACCTGCCAAACGATGACATGAAGGGGCGGATTATTGGCCGTGAAGGTCGGAACATCCGCTCTTTTGAAGCCATGACTGGGGTGGACCTAATCATTGACGATACGCCAAAGACGGTCACCTTGAGCGGTTTTGACTCCATCAGACGGGAAGTTGCCAAGCGGGCTCTGCAGAAACTGATCAAGGACGGGCGGATTCATCCGGCCCGGATCGAAGAGATGGTTGACAAGGCGCGCAAGGAAGTCAACGACGATATTTACGAGGCTGGTGAAAGTGCCTTGATGGAACTGGGCATCCACCGGATGAACCCGGAACTGGTCAAGATCCTGGGCCGGCTGAAGTACCGGACTTCCTATGGCCAGAATGTGCTGGCACACTCGATTGAAGTCGGGAAGCTGGCCGGAACCATGGCAGCTGAACTTGGTTTGGATGAAAAGTTAGCGGTTCGCGCGGGATTATTACACGATATTGGCAAGGCAATCGACCACGATATCGAAGGCTCCCACGTAGAAATCGGTGTTGAATTGACCCGGAAATACCATGAACCGGACTTGGTGGTCAACGCGATCGCTGCCCACCACGGCGACGTGCCGAAGCTCTCCTTCATCGCTGACCTGGTCGTGGCGGCGGATACGATTTCCTCTGCCCGGCCTGGGGCAAGAAGCGAAAGCTTGGAGAATTACATCCGCCGCTTGACGGAACTGGAAGACATTGCTGGCAGCTATGACGGCGTCAAGCAAGCATATGCCATCCAGGCCGGCCGGGAAGTCCGCGTAATGGTTGAGCCAGGCAAGATCTCAGATGATGAGACCACGGTTTTGGCCCACGAAATCCGGGACAGGGTCGAGAAAGAACTCGATTATCCGGGCAATATCAAGATCACCGTAATACGGGAGAAACGTGCCGTGGCAGTTGCCAAATAATAGGGAAAGTCCAGATTGAATTCTGGACTTTTTTGTTAGTATTTGGCAAATCGCCTTAAAGCCCGGTATAATTAATTCAACTAGACTCAGAAAGCAGAATTCCATGTTTAAGATTATCGTTGATATTTTTTTACTGGTGATCATCCAAGTGGCGATCACGCCTTTCATCCGGCGGCTAGCCTTTGTCTTGGGGGCAGTGGACAATCCTAACGCCCGCCGGGTCAACAAGAAACCCATGCCGACTATCGGGGGGCTGGGGATTTTCGTGACTTACAATATCGGGACCTTCATCTTGCTCAGAGAGCAGTTCCCGACCCACGAGCTCTTTGCGCTTTTGCTGGCGTCCAGCGTGATCGTCTTGACCGGGATGATCGATGATATTTTAGAACTCAAGCCCGGGCAAAAAATGGGCGGGATCTTTATCGCGGCCATGATTACCTACTTTTTGGCTGAAATCCGGATGACCGAGCTGAATATTCCTTTTACCGGCCAGACCATCAATTTGCCCTGGTATCTCAGCCTGCCGATTACCATCTTCTGGATCCTGGCCTTGACCAACGCGGTCAACTTGATTGACGGCTTAGACGGCCTGGCGGCCGGTGTGTCCTGCATCTCCCTTTTAACCATGGGGATCGTCGGCTACTTCTTCTTACGTAACCAGGGCCTGTACGTGCCGATCGCCTGCTTTATGCTGGCGGCCTGTCTCCTGGGCTTTTTGCCTTACAACTTCAACCCGGCCAAGATTTTTTTAGGGGACACCGGGGCCCTCTACCTGGGCTTCATGATCTCGGTTTTAGCCTTAAAGGGCTTGAAGAACGTGACCTTTATTTCTTTGCTGGTACCGGTGATCATCTTGGGCGTTCCGATCTCTGATACGGTCTATGCCATGATCCGCCGCAAGCTGAACAAGAAGCCGATTTCCCAGGCGGACAAGCACCACCTCCACCACCAGCTGATGAACTTGGGACTGACCCAAAGGCAGACGGTGCTGGTGATTTATGCCCTGTCCTTGATCTTCTCCTTCGTGTCCATGCTCTTTCTCTTGTCGCCGATCTGGGCCATGGCCCTCTTGCTGGTCGGCCTCTTGATCGCCGTTGAGCTCTTCGTGGAATCGATCGGCCTTTTAGGGGAAAAATACAAGCCTCTCAGCCACTTGATTAACCGCCTGGTTTTACATAGCACCCACACTAAGGATCTGGACGTTGAAGTCTGGCATCAAGGCGAGGCCAAGCCCCAGAAGTGGCAGGAGCGGTCCAAGGGGGGGCACAAGCCTGCTGAGAAAAATAGCGGTAAAAAACAATAAAGCTGAACAGACAAAAGAAAATGACCAAGCAGAAAGGCTTGGTCATTTTTGGTTAGAATCTTTTTTCTCCGCTTTTAACGGGAATTTCATTGTAGCGCTGGTCGCCCTTGATCAGGTACGGTTCCCCGTTTAAGAGCTCAGTTAGATCGCTGATAAAGGGGTCAATCTGGTCCAGGTCCAGGTAGATGGAAATGGTGATGTTTACGCTATATTCAGTGCCGGCAACGAAGACTTCTTTTTCTTTGAGGAAGTGGTCGACCTTGTCATAGCGGTTGTAGGGGATGGTAAAAATCAATTCCTGCTGCTTAATTCGCTTGACGATGCCGATTGCTTCAGCTGCCTCGCTGACGCTGGAAGAGTATGCCCGGATGAGGCCGCCAGCTCCTAATTTGATTCCGCCGAAGTACCGGGTCACGACGACGGCGACATTCTTTAAGCCCATCAATTGCAGGGTCTTTAATTCCGGTACCCCGGCTGTTCCGGCTGGTTCGCCGTTGTCGCTGCTTTTGACCCGGTCATCGTTAATGCCCAAGGTGTAGGCATAGGTGTTGTGGGTGGCGTCGTGGTACTTTTTGCTGGTCGCGGCGATGAAGTCCCGGGCTTCATCTTCAGTCTGAACCCGGGCAAAAGTCGCGATAAAGCGGCTCTTCTTGATGACCAGCTCATGCTGGCCGTTTTCTTTGATTGTTAAAAAATCTGCTTCTTTTGACAAAAAATCATCCCTTTTTGGTGTATTAGTTAATGGAGGCGAAAAAAGTGACAGAAGAAAAAGAATCTCTGGCCGGCCGCCAATGGCTGGTTGACAAGGTGGATAATAGCATAAAAGAGGGGCAGACGGCAATTCCCGCCATCGAAAATGGCATCTGCCAGCGCTGCGGCAGCTCCTGCTGGGCGCGGCTACCGTCGGGATTTTTGTATTGCCGTGCATGCGTGGGCCTGGGCCGGCTGGATGAGGGCAAGCTTTTGGTTCGCCAGGCCGCTGGCAGTCATTACCCGGCCAGGGCGGGGATGACCTGGACAGGGCAGCTGCAAGAGCGCCAGGAGGGCGTGAGCCATTTTTTGCTAAAAAAATTTGCCACTAAAGAGGATTGCCTGGTTGAGGCCGTGACCGGGGCCGGGAAGACGGAGATGATTTTTCCTTTATTGGCTGAGGCTTTTAGCCGCGGCTGCCGGGTGGCTATCGCCACGCCCAGAATCGACGTGGTCAATGAGCTTTATCCCCGCTTAGTAGCCGCTTTTGGGGAAGTCGAGATCGGTAAATACCACGGCCGGGAGGAAAAGCAGCCTGCAAATGAGCAGCTGGTCATCTGCACGACCCACCAGCTGCTTAAGTACTACCAGGCTTTTGACCTTTTGATCATTGACGAGATCGATTCTTTCCCATATGCCGGCAATCCCCAGCTGCATTTCGCCGCGAGCAATGCCGTTAAAAAGACGGGCAGCCGGGTCTTTTTGACGGCCACGCCGCCGGAAGATCTGGTGAAAGCCGCCAGGCAGGGGAAACTAGCCATCGTCAGGCTCAACCGCCGCTTTCACGGCTATCCCTTGCCCGTGCCCCAGCTTGACTTGTACGTTAAGCCCTTCTTGACCAAGGGCCGCCTGCATCCCAAATTAGCCCGGCGGATCAAAATGGCGGCCAAAAGTGGCCACCCCCTCCTGGTCTTTTTGCCCAGAATCGCCCAGATGCCCCAGTATTTTGCCGCTGTCAAAAGGCTCCTGCCCAATTTGCGACTGGCGACTGTTTATGCCCAGGACCCGGACCGGCTGGAGAAGGTGGAAAAATTCCGAAAAGGGGACCTGGACCTGCTTTTGACGACCACGATCTTGGAGCGGGGGGTGACCTTCAAGCATGTCTGGGTGATTATCGTGGCGGCTGATGATGAGATTTATTCCGCCGCCAGCCTGGTCCAGATCGCCGGCCGGGTAGGCAGAGACAAGCAGGACCCGGACGGGCTGGTACTTTTTTGCTACCGGCGCTACAGCCGGCAGATTAGAAGCGCGGTCAAGCAGATTAAGGAGATGAACCGGGGATGAGCCTTTGTTTTTTTTGCGACCAGCCTTTTACCGAAGAACTGGATATCAGGCGCCTGCTTTTGCCGGGCAAAAGCAAGCCTTCCTGCCTGTGTCCATCTTGCCGAAAGCAGTTTGAAGCAATTGGCCCCATCTTTTGCCCCCAGTGCGGCCGTCGGCAGGTCAATGGAGAAATTTGTCAGGACTGCCAGAAGTGGCGGCGGATCTACCAGGGGAATTTTTTGCACAACCAGGCCGTCTACTGCTATAATCAAGCCTTTCACGACTTGATGGTCCGCTACAAGCGCTATGGGGACTACCTGCTCTGCCAAGTCTTGCAGGAATTGGCGGCCCCTGCTGTCCAAAAATTAGCAGCTGACTACTTCGTCCCTGTCCCGTCTTCACCTGAGCACCAGAAAAAGCGGGGCTATGACACGGTCTGGGAAATTTTTAACCCACTTTTGCCCTTGACGACCCTTTTAGCCAAAAAGGCTGGGGCCGGGGCCCAGGGGGAAAAGGATAAAAAAGCCCGGATGCAGGCCAAGCAAAATTTCTTTTTAAATCCGGAATTTAGGGGTACAATAACAGGCAAAATCATCCTTTTGGATGACATTTACACTACAGGCCGAACGCTTTACCATGCACGCGATGTGATTGAAACGGCTTTTCCTGAATGCCAGGTCGAAAGTTTTTCAATTAGTCGCTAAATATTTTCACAAAGCGCTTTCAAATTTGGTATAATATGGGTGTAAAGAAACCGCGCAAGCGGGAAAGGAGATAATTATTATGTTAAAGTACAATGTTCGTGGCGAAAATATTGAAGTCACTGAAGCTTTGAGAGATTATGTTGAAAAGCGCTTGACCAAGTTGGAAAAGTACTTTGATTTGAGCCAGGACGTAATCGCTCATGTAAATCTGAAGGTATACCGTGACCACTCAGCTAAGGTTGAAGTTACTATCCCGCTTCCATACCTGGTATTGAGAGCTGAAGAAACTACGGATGACATGTACCGCAGCATTGACTTTGTTTCCGAAAAGCTTGAACGCCAAATCAGAAAGTACAAGACCCGCGTCAACCGCAAGAGCCGTGAAAAGGGCGTTGAAGAATTCTTCATCCCTGAAGAAGCTCCGGTTGAAGAGGAGAAGGAAGAAAAGGCTCCAATGTTCAAGATTGTCCGCAACAAGCGGGTTAACTTGAAGCCAATGGACCCAGAAGAAGCCATCTTGCAAATGGATATGCTGGAACACGACTTCTTCGTCTTCCAAGACGCTGAAACCAACGGCACCAGCGTGGTTTACCGCCGCAACGACGGTAGCTACGGCTTGATTGAAACTAACGAATAGTTTCGCCGCTTATCTAACTGAATACTAAGTTTACAAGCCAGGCAGGGCACGATAATTATTGTGCCCTGCTTATTTTTGTAGATTATTTTAATTTTTGGCATTTACATGTTAAAATTATTCTGTGATTTTAGACTAAATATCAGAATTAAGGACGATTAGATGGCAAACATTTTAAAGAAGTTATACAACGCTGATAAAAGAGAACTTAAGCGTTTTGAAAAAATTGCTGACCAAGTAGAGTCATACGCTGACCAAATGGCCGCGCTCTCTGACGAAGAATTGCAGGCTAAGACGCCGGAATTCCGGAGCCGGATTGAAAAGGGCGAAAGCTTGGATGACCTGCTGCCGGAAGCCTTTGCCGTATCCCGGGAAGCTTCCAAGCGGGTTCTGGGCCTGTACCCATTCCGCGTGCAGATCCTCGGTGGGATTGCCCTGCACCGGGGCAACATTGCCGAAATGATGACCGGTGAAGGTAAGACCTTGACGGCCACCATGCCGGTTTACCTCAACGCTTTGTCTGGCAAGGGCGTGCACGTTGTTACTGTCAACGAATACCTGTCCAGCCGTGACGAAACTGAAATGGGCCAGCTCTACCGCTGGCTGGGCCTGACGGTCGGCTTGAACATCAGCACCATGTCCCCGGAAGAAAAGCGGGAAGCTTACGCCTGCGACGTAACTTACTCAACCAACTCTGAACTGGGCTTTGACTACCTCCGGGACAACATGGTTGTCTACAAGGAACAAATGGTGCAGCGGCCGCTTAACTACGCCATTATCGACGAAGTTGACTCCATCTTGATCGACGAAGCGCGGACGCCTTTGATCATTTCCGGTGAAGCTGAACAAGCCAACGCCGACTATGTCCGGGCTGACCGCTTCGTCAAGAAGCTGGTTGAAGACAAGAGCGACAACGACGCCGATGACGATGAAGACCACGGCGACTACAAGATCGACTGGCCAACCAAGACCATTTCCCTGACCAGAACCGGGATCCAGAAGGCCTGCGACCACTTCGGCCTCAAGAACCTTTACGACGTTGAAAACCAGAAGCTGGTTCACCACATCGACCAAGCCCTGCGGGCTAACTACATCATGCTCAAGGACATCGACTACGTGGTTCAAGATGGTGAAGTCTTGATCGTTGACTCCTTTACCGGCCGTGTTATGGAAGGCCGCCGCTACTCAGACGGCCTGCACCAGGCAATCGAAGCCAAGGAAGGGGTCAAGATCCAGGAAGAATCCCAGACCCAGGCCACGATCACTTACCAGAACTACTTCAGAATGTACAAGAAGCTGGCCGGGATGACCGGTACGGCTAAGACTGAAGAAGAAGAATTCCGTGAAATCTACAACATGGAAGTCATCACCATCCCGACCAACCGGCCAGTCATCAGACAGGACATGCCTGACCTGCTCTACCCGACCCTGGACTCCAAGTTCAAGGCCGTGGTTGATGAAATTCAGGAGCGGCACGCCAAGGGCCAGCCAATTCTGGTCGGCACGGTGGCCATTGAATCTTCTGAACGCTTGAGCCACATGCTGGACAAGGAACACATCCCGCATGCCGTCTTGAACGCCAAGAACCACGCTAAAGAAGCAGCCATCATCATGAATGCCGGTCAAAGAGGGGCAGTTACGATTGCCACCAACATGGCTGGGCGTGGGACTGACATCAAGCTGGGGCCTGGCGTCAAGGAACTGGGTGGTTTGGCCGTAATCGGGACTGAAAGACACGAATCCCGCCGTATCGACAACCAGCTGCGGGGCCGGTCCGGCCGGCAGGGTGACCCGGGTTACACCCGCTTTTACCTGTCTTTGGAAGACGACTTGATGAAGCGCTTTGGGGGCGACCGGGTCAAGGACTTCCTTGACCGCTTGTCTGACAATGACGATGACAAGGTTATCGAAAGCCGCTTGATCACCCGCCAGGTTGAATCAGCCCAGAAGCGGGTTGAAGGGAACAACTACGACACCCGTAAGCAGACCCTGCAATACGACGATGTTATGCGGATCCAGCGCGAAATCATCTACAAGGAACGGATGCAGGTCATCGATGAACAGCAGTCTTTGAAGAGCGTCTTGCTGCCAATGATCCACCGGACTATTGACCACCAGGTCGACATGTTCACCCAAGGTGACCGGTCAACTTGGCGCCTGGACTCTTTGCGCGACTTCATCGTGTCCAGCCTGGCCAGTGAAGAATACGTTGATTCAGAAATCGACTTCAAGACCTTCACGCCAGATGCCCTTAAGAAGCAGCTTTACCAACTGGTTGAAGACAACTACCAGGAAAAGGAAGCTGCCCTGGCAGATCCGGAACAAATGTTGGAATTCGAAAAGGTGGTTATCCTGCGCGTGGTTGACGAACACTGGACCAACCACATTGACGCCATGGACCAATTGCGGCAGTCAATCGGCCTGCGGGGCTACGGCCAGCTGAACCCGCTGGTTGAATACCAGGACTCCGGCTACAACATGTTTGAAGAAATGATCAGTGACATCGAGTTTGACGTGACTCGCCTCTTCATGAAGGCTCAGATCAGAAACAACTTGAGTCGGTAATAAATCAGCAAAGAGGGGGCGGGAGCCCCCTCTTTTTGGTTATAATGTAGTAAACAAAACAATTATTTTTAGCAAAGGAAAAAGACAATGGAAATCAGTGAAATTCAAAATGCTTTAGACGAGTTGCGGACCCGGCTTAATCACTTTAGGGGGTCTCTTTGACTTCGATAATATTAGCGAAAGCATTGAAATCAACGAAGCTAAGATGGCGGAACCGGGCTTTTGGGACAATCAGGAAAAGGCCCAGAAATTGATCAGTGAGACCAACTTGCTCAAGGAAAAGCGGGACTCCTTCCTGGCCTTGGAAAAAGACCTGACCGATGAAGAAACGGCCCTGGAATTGCTGCGCCTGGAAGCAGACGCAGACCTGCACAAGGACACCGAGGACCAGCTGGCCAAGCTGCAGGAAGAATTCCACCAGTATGAACTGAATCTGCTCTTGTCGGGCGAGTACGATGACCATAACGCCCTGATGGAAATCCACCCGGGGGCCGGCGGCACCGAAGCCATGGACTGGGGGAACATGCTGCTGCGGATGTACCAGCGCTATTGTGACTCCCGCGGCCTTAAGTTTGAAGTCAACAACTTTGAACCGGGCGATGAAGCCGGCTTAAAGAGCGTCAGCGTCCGGATTTCCGGCAAGAATGCCTACGGGCTGCTGAAGTCTGAACATGGAGTCCACCGCCTGGTCCGGATTTCGCCTTTTGACTCAGCCAAAAGACGGCACACTTCTTTTGCCTCGGTTGAAGTTATCCCCGAAGTCGATGACTCCATTGAAATCGACATTGACCCTAAGGACCTTAGAATTGACGTCTACCGGTCATCCGGGGCGGGCGGCCAGCACATTAACAAGACTTCCAGCGCCGTCCGGATTACCCACATCCCAACCGGGATCGTGACGACTTCCCAGGCCCAGCGGTCCCAGTTCCAGAACAGGGACACGGCCATGAATGAAATGCGTGCCAAGCTTTTCCACCTGGAAGAAGAAAAGAAGCGCAAGGAAAAGGCGGCCTTGAAAGGTGAGCAATTGGACATTGCCTGGGGCTCGCAGATCCGGTCTTACGTCTTCCACCCATACAGCATGGTCAAAGACCACCGGACCGGCTATGAAACCGCCGATGTGGGCGGGGTGATGGACGGGAAGCTGGATCCCTTCATCTACGCCTACCTGCAGTGGCGTTTGAGCCAGGAGAATCCAGAATAAGAGGAAAAATATGTCATTTACCACGATAGTGCTGCTGGTTTTGGCGGCGGTAGTCGCCCTGGCCCTGCTCTCGGTTTTCTTCAAGGCCTTGATTGCCTTGCTGCCGGTGGGCCTGGTCGTAATTTTGCTTTTATGGCTCTACTACCGCTTTTACTGGCGGAAAAAATACAAGCTGCCCAGCCGGCTGGAGCCCGACTGGTTCAAGCCAGGCCAGGCGGATCCGGAGCGGCCGCGGAAAAAGGCGCAAGATGTGACAGTGCAAGATGTTGATGATAGTGAGGCACATGATGACGAACACGGTAAAACTAACTGAGCTCATTAATGACAATTCCAACCTGCGGGTTCTGCAGGGACAGGAATGCGTGGCTGGCAAGAAGATTACGGTTTCCGACGTTTACCGGCCGGGACTGGAATTGAGCGGCTACTTTGACTTTTACCCGGCTGACCGGGTCCAGCTTCTGGGCAGAACGGAAATTTCCTACGCTGCCCGGCTGGACCACGACCTGCGCCGGAAAGTTTTTGAAAAAATCTGCCAGAAAGAAACACCCTGCCTGCTGGTTTCCCGCAACCTGCCGGTGCCAGCTGAATTGAAGGAGGCGGCAGAAGCAGCCGGGACTCCGATCTTGATTTCCAATGACACCACGACCTACTTGATGAGCATGATCACCCAGTACCTGGCCGTCAAGTTAGCTGAAAGAAGCAGTGTCCACGGGGTCCTGGTCGAAATTTTCGGGATGGGGGTCCTCTTGACTGGGGAATCCGGGGTCGGCAAGTCCGAAACCGCCCTGGCCCTGGTGCAGCACGGCCACCGCTTGATCGCTGACGACCGGGTAGATGTCTACCAAAGAGACCACGAGACCGTGGTCGGGGAATCTCCCCGTATTTTGAAGCACTTGATGGAAATCCGGGGGATCGGGATCATTGACGTCCTCAAACTATTCGGGATTGGGGCCATCAAGGATGAAACCGAGATCTCCCTGGTCATCAACCTGACCAACTGGGACTCCAAGGCCAACTATGACCGCCTGGGCTTCCAGGAAAACACCCGGATCATCTGCGGGATCGCTGTTCCCCAGGTTACCATCCCGGTCAAGGTCGGTCGGAACATGGAAAACATCGTGGAAGTGGCTGTCATGAACTTCAGAGCCAAGGCCATGGGCTTTGACGCGGCTAAGACTTTTGATGAAAACCTGACCAGCCTGATCGCGGAAAACAGCGAGGAAGAAAAAGGGGGTAAAGCAGACTAGTGACTTTAGCACTGAATCCAATCGCCTTCAGTATCGGGGACATTCACGTCCGCTGGTACGGAATCATCATCGCCTGCGGGATCCTGCTGGCCACCTTCATGTCGATCAGAGAAGGGCAAAGACGGCAGATCATGAGCGATGACTTTATTGACCTGCTCTTGTGGGGCGTGCCGATCGGCTTTATCGGGGCCCGGATCTACTATGTCATTTTTGAATGGGGCTACTTTTCCCAGCACGCGGATGAAATTATCGCCATCTGGAACGGGGGGATTGCCATTTACGGGGGCTTAATCGCCGGGGCGATCGTCCTTTTGATCTTCTGCTACCGGCGCTTCCTGCCGCCATTTCTAGTCCTGGACATTGTGGCGCCGGGCGTGATGGCGGCCCAGGTCCTGGGCCGGTGGGGCAATTTTATGAACCAGGAGGCCCACGGGGCCAAGTGCAGCCTGCAGTATCTGCAGAACCTCCACTTGCCCCAGTTCATCATCGACCAGATGTACATTAATGGCAGCTATTACAAGCCGACTTTTTTGTATGAATCTTTCTTCAACTTGATCGGCCTAATCATCATCCTTTCCCTGCGCCACAAGAAGCATCTTTTCAAGCAGGGGGAAGTCTTCATGCTTTACCTGGCCTGGTACTCCGTGGTCCGCTTTTTCGTGGAAGGGATGCGGACGGACAGCCTCTATATCTTTGGCGTCATCCGGGTTTCCCAGGCTCTCAGCCTCCTGCTTTTAATCGCTGTGGCTATTTTATTCGTCTACCGGCGTGTCAAAATCAAGCCAAAGTGGTATCTTGATGGTAGCGGTTTAAAATATCCATACGAGAGGTAGAAAAAATGACAAAAATTTCCGTTTTAGGCGCTGGCTCCTGGGGGTCAGTCCTGGCCTCCATGCTGGCTGACAACGGCCACGAGGTGGCCCTTTACGCCCACCGGCAAGTTATTGCTGATGAGATCAACCAAGACCACACTAACCTGCACTACATGAAGGACTGGACCTTGAACCACAGCGTTTGGGCCAGCACAAACATGGTGCAGGTTCTGAAAGACTGTGACGTTATCCTGTTCGCCGTGCCGACCAGCGCGATCCGGTCAGTAGCTAAAGCAGTCCGGCAGGTCTTGGACGAAAATGGCCGCCAGCCTTACCTGGTTTCGGCCACCAAGGGGATTGAACCGGGAACTAAAAAGCTGGTTTTACAGATTTTTAAAGACGAAATCTACCCGGACGGCTTTGACAAGATGATCGTCCTGTCCGGTCCCAGCCACGCGGAAAATACCGCCCAAAAGGACCTGACGGCCATTACCCTGGCTTCAACAAGTCTGGACAACGCGGCCAAGATGCAGAAGATTTTTTCCAATGACTATGTCCGCTTCTACACCAGCAACGACCCAATCGGGGTCCAGGTCGGCGGGGCTGTTAAAAACGTCATCGCCATCGCGGCTGGGATCCTGGCGGGCCTGGGTTACGGGGACAATGCCAAGGCAGCCTTGATGACCCGGGGCCTGGCGGAAATCACCCGCTTGGGCGTGGCCTTTGGCGGCCAGCCTTGGACCTTCAGCGGCCTGTCCGGGATCGGCGACTTGATCGTTACTTGTACCTCAGTCAACTCCCGGAACTGGCGCTGTGGCTACCAGCTGGGCCAGGGCAAGCCCCTGGACGAAGTCCTGGCCAACATGGGCCAGGTTGTTGAAGGGGCCACGACCGTCAAGGCCGTGCACGAAATCTGCGACAGGTATTCTTTGGACATGCCGATTTCAGCTTCCATCTACAAGGTCCTCTATGAGGGGGCCAAGATCGACGATGAGATCAAGCTGATGATGAGCCGGCAGATGGGACCAGAAATCAGAATTTAAAAGAGGCTTGCAATCTTTTGAAAATCCTGTATGATATTACTTGTAAAAAGTAAGTGATAAGGAGGATGCTTATGACCAAAGAAGTTGACGTAGTAATCATTGGTGCCGGACCAGCCGGCATGACGGCAGCAGTTTACGCGGCCCGGGCCAACCTGAAGACGGTCCTCTTAGACCGGGGGATTTACGGGGGGCAGATGAACAACACTGCCGACATCGACAATTACCCGGGCTTTGTGGAAGTTCAGGGGCCGGAACTGGGCGAAAAGATGTACCAGACCGTGCAAAATGCCGGGGCCAGCTATGAATATGGCGACGTACAGGCCGTCAAGCTGGAAGGCGACTACAAGCGGGTGATTACTGACAGCGAGGAATATCTGGCTCCAGCCGTGATCATCGCGACTGGATCAGAGCACAAGCACTTGAACGTGCCGGGAGAGGAAACTTATTCCGGCCATGGTGTTTCTTACTGCGCCGTCTGCGATGCAGCTTTCTTCAGAGATGAAGACGTGACGGTGATCGGCGGGGGCGACTCGGCCATCCAGGAAGGGCTCTACCTGGCTCAGTCAGCCAAGTCAGTCACGGTCGTTCACAGAAGAGACCAGCTGCGGGCCAAGCCTGAACTGCAGGAGAAGGCCTTCAAGCACCCGAAGATCAAGTTTGTTTGGAACGCCTTGACTGAAGAAATCGTCGGCGAAGACGGCAAGGTCAGCGGGATCCGCTACAAGGACAAGGTCAGCGGGGAAGAAAAGGAATTTGCTACCAAGGGCGTCTTCATTTACGTTGGCGTTTTGCCAGTGACTAAGGCCCTGGAAGGCCTGGACATCTTGGATGAAAACGGCTGGATTCCGACTGATGAATTGATGCAGACCCGGCAGGAAGGGATCTTCGCGGCCGGCGACGTGCGGCCAAAGGACCTGCGCCAGGTAACGACCGCCGTGGGCGAAGGCAGCGTGGCCGGGCAGGAAGCTTACAACTACCTGCAAGCCAAGGGATTTTTGAAATAGATATTAAAAGCAGCAGACAAGTGGTCTGCTGTTTTTTCTTTGAGCAAAATATTGTTAGAATCTATGTTCGGGTAGTAAAATAGATTACGACTGATTATTGCAAGTTTAAGGGGGAAAAAAGTGATTAAGCGGCAAGACAATAATAAATTTGAACTCGTCTCACCATATAAGCCGGCCGGCGACCAGCAGCAGGCCATCGACCAGCTGACGGCCGGTTTTCAGGCCGGCGATAAAGAGCAGATCCTTAAGGGGGCAACGGGGACGGGGAAGACCTATACCATGGCCAATGTAATTGCCAAAATGAACAAGCCGACCCTGGTCATTACCCACAACAAGACCCTGGTTGGCCAGCTCTACAATGAATTTAAGGAATTTTTTCCGAACAACGCCGTGGAATACTTCGTTTCCTACTATGACTACTACCAGCCGGAAGCCTACGTGCCCCAGTCAGACACTTACATTGAAAAAGACGCCTCGATCAACGATGAAATCGACCAGCTGCGGCACGCGGCCACCAGTGCCTTGATGTCCAGAAATGACGTCATCGTGGTGGCTTCCGTTTCCTGTATCTACGGCTTGGGTGACCCAAGAGAATACGCGGCCAGCGTGTTAAACGTCTATACTGGTCAGGAATACGAAAGAAACACCTTGCTCAGAGACCTGGTCAACATTCAGTACGACAGAAATGACATCGACTTCCAGCGGGGCCGCTTCCGGGTCCGGGGCGACGTCGTTGAGGTTTTCCCGGCCGGCTATTCTGACCGGGCCTACCGGATTGAATTTTTTGGCGACGAAATTGACCGGATTGTCGAAGTTGACCCCTTGACCGGGGAAGTGCACGGTGTCAGGGACAGCATCTCCCTTTTCCCGGCCACCCACTTCATGACCAATGAAGACCAGCTGGCCGGGGCTATCGACCGGATCAAGGCTGAGATGGACGACCAGGTCAAGAAGTTTGAAAAAGAAGGCAAGCTGCTGGAGGCAGAAAGAATCAAGCAGCGGACCACTTACGACTTGGAAATGCTGAGAGAAGTCGGCTACACCAATGGGATTGAAAACTACTCCCGGCAGATGGAAAACCGCAAAGCCGGTGAGCCGCCATACACCCTTTTGGACTTCTTCCCCAAGGATTCCTTAATTTTAATCGACGAATCTCACGCCACCATGCCGGAAATCCGGGCCATGTACAACGGGGACAGAAACAGAAAGCAGACCTTGATTGACTATGGCTTTCGCCTGCCATCAGCCTTGGACAACCGGCCCCTGAAGCTGGAAGAATTTGAGCAGCATGTCAACCAGATCATGTATGTGTCAGCCACCCCGGGTGACTATGAATTAAACCGGACCAGCCGGATCGTGGAACAGGTCATCCGGCCGACCGGCCTTTTGGACCCGAAGATCGAGGTCCGGCCAATTGAAGGGCAGATCGACGACCTGGTTGCTGAAATCAACCTGCGGATTGAAAGAAAGGAACGGGTTTTTGTCACTACTTTGACCAAGAAGATGGCTGAAGACTTGACCGACTACTTGAAAGACCTGGGCATCAAGGTCCGCTACCTGCACTCGGACATTAAAACCCTGGAAAGAATGCAGATCATCCGGGACCTCCGCTTGGGCAAGTTTGACGTTTTGATCGGGATCAACCTGCTTAGGGAAGGGATCGACGTACCGGAAGTTTCCCTGGTGGCGATCTTGGACGCGGACAAGGAAGGCTTCCTGCGGGCCTACCGGCCGCTGATCCAGACCATGGGCCGGGCGGCCCGGAACGCCAACGGTGAAGTTATCATGTATGCTGACCGGATCACCGATTCCATGAAGCTGGCGATTGATGAAACGAATCGCCGCCGGGCCATCCAGATGAAGTACAATGAAGAGCATAGGATCGTGCCAAAGACCATTATCAAGCCGGTCCGGGACATGATCTCCGTGGTCAAGGCTGACAAGGAAGCTGAAAAGTCAGACTCCTTCGCCGACCTCAACTTCGACGAACTGACAGCCAAGCAGAAGAAGCAGATGATTACCAACTTGAAAGAGCAGATGCAAGACGCGGCCAAGCGCTTGGACTTTGAAAGTGCGGCTAACCTCCGCGACGCGATTATCGAATTGGAAGGCTCTGTAAGAAAACCGATTAAGAAGAAAGGCAAGGACTTCAATGGCAGATAGAAAGATTGTCATCCGCGGTGCCCGTGAGCACAATTTAAAAGACATCGACGTAACCATTCCTAAAGACCAGCTGGTCGTTATTACTGGCTTATCGGGTTCTGGCAAGAGCTCACTGGCTTTTGACACCCTGTACACTGAAGGCCGGCGCCGCTATGTGGAATCCCTGTCCAGCTATGCCCGCCAGTTTTTAGGGCAAATGGACAAGGCCGACGTCGACTCAATCGACGGCCTTAACCCGGCCATTTCCATCGACCAGAAGACGACCTCCCACAATCCCCGCTCAACGGTCGGCACGGTTACTGAAATCAACGACTACCTCCGCCTGCTTTGGGCCAGGGTCGGTCACCCTTACTGCCCAAACGACGGCACCTTGATCCAGCGGCAGTCGGTTGACCAGATGGTGACCCGGATCCTGGATTTGCCGGAAAGAAGCAAGATCCAGCTTTTGTCCCCGGTCATTCGGGGCAAGCGGGGCGAGCACAAGGAGGTTTTCGCCCGAATTCGCCGGGCCGGCTATGTCCGGGTGATCGTTGACGGTGAGCTGCACGACGCCAGTGAGGAATTTGCTTTAGAGAAAAACAAGCGTCATGACATCGAAATCGTGGTCGACCGTCTGGTCATCAAAGACGGGATCCGGTCCCGCCTCTTTGACTCGGCTGAAGCGGCCCTGCGCCTGTCTGAAGGCTACATGGACGTTGACGTGATCGGGGGCGAGAAGCTTAGCTTTTCAGAATACTACGCCTGTCCTCTTTGCGGCTTTACAGTCGGGGAAATGGAGCCCCGCCTCTTCTCCTTCAACGCGCCTTTCGGGGCCTGCCCGGCCTGCGACGGCCTGGGGATGAAGCTGGCGGTTGACCCGGACTTAGTGGTCCCGGTCAGGGACAAGAGCTTGGCCGAAGGGGCCCTGGCTCCTTGGGCAGGGTCAAAGTACTACATGGGGATGTTGGAGCAGGCCTGCGCAGCTTTGAAGATCCCGATGGACAAGCCTTTTAAAAAGCTGACCAAGCGGCAAAGAGACATCATCTTAAATGGGTCTGATAAGGAAATCCACTTCCACCTGGAAGGGGACTTCGGGGTCAACGACACCAAGCAGCCCTTTGAAGGGGTGATCAACAATGTCGACCGCCGCTATGCCAAGCCAATGTCCAAGTTCATGCAGGAAGTCATGGGCAAGTACATGACTGAATTGCCTTGTGAGGTCTGCGGCGGCAAGCGGCTTAATGAGAAGGCCCTGGCCGTTAAGGTCAATGGCAAGAACCTGGCTGAAGCCAGCGACTTGTCAATCAAGGACTGCCTGGCCTTTTTCAAGGCAGTTGACCTAAGTGAGCAGGAAGCTGCTATCGCCAAGCCGATCCTAAAAGAAGTCTGCGACCGCTTGAATTTCCTGGTTAGCGTCGGCTTGGACTACCTAACCCTGTCCAGATCAGCCGGGACTTTATCCGGCGGGGAAGCCCAGCGGATCCGCCTGGCCACCCAGATCGGATCCAACCTGTCCGGGGTTATGTATGTCTTGGATGAACCGTCTATCGGCCTGCACCAGCGGGACAACGACCGCTTGATCGCTTCTTTGAAGCGGATGCGGGACCTGGGCAATTCCTTGATCGTCGTTGAACACGACGATGAAACTATGCGGGCAGCTGACTACTTGATCGACATGGGGCCAGGGGCCGGCAGCCAGGGCGGGGAGGTTATGGCGGCCGGAACGCCGGAAGAAGTCATGGCCAATCCGAAGTCTTTGACTGGCCAGTACCTGCGGGGAGAAAAGTTCATCCCGGTACCATTGAAGCGGCGCAAGGGCAGCGGCAAGAAGCTGAAGCTGACCGGGGCAGCGGAAAACAACCTGAAGAATATCAGCGTCGAATTCCCTTTGAGTGAATTCGTGGTCGTGACTGGGGTTTCCGGGTCTGGCAAGTCCACCCTGGTCAACCAGATTTTAAAGCGGGTCCTGGCCCAGAAGCTCAACCACAATTCCGCCAAGCCGGGCAAGTATGACAAGCTGACCGGCTGGAAGAATATTGAAAAAGTGATCGACATCGACCAAAGCCCGATCGGCCGGACCCCGCGGAGCAACCCGGCGACCTACACCAGCGTCTTTGACGATATCCGGACCCTTTTTGCCCAGACCAATGAAGCCAAGATGCGGGGCTACACCAAGGCCCGCTTCTCCTTCAACGTCAAGGGCGGGCGTTGCGAAACCTGCCACGGGGACGGGATCCTCAAAATTGAAATGAACTTCCTGCCGGACGTCTACGTTCCTTGTGAAGTCTGCCATGGCCAGCGCTATAATTCTGAAACTTTGGAAGTGACTTACCGGGAAAAGAATATTGCCCAGGTCCTGGACATGACGATCAGTGAAGCCTGCGACTTCTTCGTTAATATTCCCAAGATCCACCGTAAGCTGCAGACCATCGTCGACGTTGGTCTAGGCTATGTCAAGCTGGGACAGCCGGCCACCACTTTGTCCGGCGGGGAAGCCCAGCGGATGAAACTGGCCAGCGAACTGCAGAAGTTATCGACTGGGAAGAACTTCTACATCCTGGATGAACCAACTACTGGCCTGCACACCGACGACATCAAGCGCCTTTTGGAGGTCCTCCAGCGCCTGGTGGACCAGGGCAACACGGTTTTGGTGATCGAACACAACCTGGACGTGATCAAGACGGCTGACTGGCTGATCGACCTGGGCCCTAACGGGGGCGAGCGGGGCGGCCAGGTGGTCTGCACGGGGACGCCGGAAGAAGTGGCAGACTGCCCAGAGTCCTGGACTGGCAAGTATCTCAAGCCGGTTTTGGATCGGGACAAGGCTTTGACTGAAAACAGTCTTGCAAATAAAGAAAAAGAATCTTAATCACGCTCTAAATCTTTTCTAGGAAATATTGTAAAATGAAAGCGGAAGCCAAATAATTGTCAGAATTTTTACTTCAGTGTGAAAGGATGATTTTTATGTTTGATTCCGGCTACAACAAAAAACGCGGCTTTGACTGGGGCGTCTTCATCGCTGGGGTCATTTCCGTCGTTTTGAGCATTTTTCTCTTTGCCAACCCTGGCAAGGGCTTGCGGGGCCTGGTTATCATTCTGGCCGTCTTGTCGATCATGCAGGGGATCGCTTGGATTTCAATGTATGCCGGCTTTCACGGTATCTTTGGTCCGTCTTGGACGACCCTTTTATCGGGGATCTTTGACATTTTGATCGGGCTCTTCTTCCTGTGGAATAACAAGATCGGGGTATACACGATCGCGATCGTGGTGGCCACCTGGTTCATCGTTGACTCGGTGATCGGCATCGTCTTTGCCTGGCACCTGCGTTTCTTTGAGACCGGCTGGTATTTCTTCTTCAACCTGCTCTTGAACATCCTGGGCCTGGTTGTCGGGGTTATGCTTCTGTTCAGACCGGTTATCGCGGGGATGAGCACGGTCTACTTGATCGCGATCTACCTGATGGTCTTCGGGATCAATGAGATTGCTTTGGCCTTTATGCACCGTTAAGCATTTTAAACTGCCGATACTTAACATATTGTTTAAGTGTTGGTAGTTTTTTTAATGGTAAAATGAAAGTAAGCAGTAAAAAAGTGTAAGGAAAAAGTAAAAGTAGGGAGGCAAGAGAAAATGGAGAAAAAGATTTATATTTCCTGCGACATGGAGGGCTGCGCCGGCGTCACCAGCTGGGAGCAGACCCATTATGGCCACAAGGGCTATGACCTGGCTTTAAAAGAGATGACCCGGGAAACCGTGGCCGCGGTCAAGGCCTGTCAGCAGGCCGGCTACCAGGTGACCGTCAAAGACGGGCATGAGGACGGGATCAACCTGGATCCGGCCTTGTTGCCGGCGGGCACGGAACTGATCCAGGGCTGGGACTCTTCCCCAGAAGAAATGATGGCGGGAATTTCCGCCGGCTATGCCGGGGCAATCCATATCGGGAGCCACTCTCCGGCCGGCTCCAGCGAAACGCCTTTGGACCATACGGTGGAACATGGCTGGTATTCCTGGGTCAAGCTGAACGGGGAATTAGCCTCGGAATTTACCTTCAACAGCCTCTGCGCGGCCCAGTACGGGGTACCCTCACTTTTCCTGGCCGGGGATGCCGGAATTTGCCGACGGGCTGAGGACTTTTGCCCGGGCATCGTGACCTGCGCCACTAAAAAAGGGGTGGGCAACGCGACTGTCAATAAGAGCCCCCAGGAAGTTGCAGCGGGCATCGAGGCCGGGATCAAGGCAGCCTTGGTGGGGCCAGGTGGTCTGCCGCTTTTAGCTGACGAATACCTGCTGGAATTCTGCTTTTCTTCAGCAGGCCGGGCCAGAGCCGCTTCTTTTTACCCGGGAGCTGAGCGATCAGGCGAGCGGATCGTTTCCTACCGGGCCAAGAGCATTATGGAACTCTTGACGGCGAAAATGTTCATGACGGAAATCTGAGGTGGAAGATGGGCTTAAAAGGAGAACTGTTTTTGCCCCGGGCTTATCAAACCGGAGAGAAAAACGACATAACCGATGTTCCGGGGGTCAAGGTGGGCCAGGTGACCCTGCGAAAGGGCGGGGTTAATACCGGCGTCACGGCAATCTTGCCCGGGAGTGATATTTTTAAGAAAAAAATGCTGGCCAGCGGCCAGGTCATCAACGGCTTCGGCAAAACTACCGGCCTGGTTCAAGTGAGTGAGCTGGGTACTTTGGAGACTCCGATTCTCATGACCAACACCCTGGCCGTGGGGACCTGCTGGACGGCCTTGACCCGCTACATGCTGGACCGGAACCCGGAGATCGGCCTCACAACCGGGACGGTTAACCCGGTCGTAATGGAGTGTAACGACGGGGATTTGAATGATATCAGGTCCCTGCCGGTTAAAGAGAGCGATGCTCTGACGGCTTTAGCTTTAGCTGAGGATAATCCACCCCTGCTGGAAGGTAATGTCGGTGCCGGAACAGGGATGCGCTGTTTAGGCTTTAAGGGCGGCATCGGGTCAGCTTCACGGCTTTTGGACCTGGGCGGGAAAAAATACCAGCTGGCCAGCCTGGTCTGCGCCAACTTCGGGGCTTTTGGCAAATTGCGGGCCGGCGGCCGCCTTTTGGGTCAGGAATTAAAAGCCGCCGTTTTGGCCCGGGCGAAAGCAGAAAATAACCAGCTTTATGCTCGCTATCAAAAAGACCAGGGGTCAATCGTGATGGTGATCGCCACCGACCTGCCCCTTTCCAGCCGGCAACTAGGCCGCCTGGCTCGCCGGAGCGCGGTTGGCTTAGCCAGAACCGGGTCGTATATCGGCGATGGTTCTGGCGACATTGCCCTGGCTTTTTCCACGGCGCAAAGGGTCAGCCATTTCGCCAAAGAAGCGGAAAGCTTTAGCTTTTTGCCGGACAGCCAGCTGGATCCGGTCTTTGAAGCCGGGGCGGAGACAATCGAAGAAGCGGTCTTGAGTGCCCTGGTCCACGCTGAGACCTTGACCGGTTTTCAAGGGAGAAGGGTCTACGGCTTAGGGGATTTTTTATAAAAATAGTGGAGAATAGGAATGCGGCTAGGGCGAAATGATTGCCAAGACGCGGAACGCCCGGTATGATAGAGTTTAACGTTTTATGGGAGCAATACGGAATCATGCATGAAAAATACAAGAAACAGCTGTTGATTTTGACGGGGATGAGCGGGGCCGGCAAGACGGTCGCCGCCCACTCATTAGAAGACATTGGCTACTTCGTGGTCGACAACCTGCCCCCGGAATTGCTGGGCAATTTCTGGGACTTGATGAACACTTCGGAAGACTTTGAAAAGGTTGCTGTGGTGATCGACCTCAGGGTTAAGTCCTTCTACAAGGACTTGATCGACGAAATCAACTCCCTGGAAGACAGCGGCCAGACCCAGGCCACGATTGTCTTTTTGGAAGCTTCTGACGATACCCTGGTGGCCCGTTACAAGGAAACCCGCCGCCTGCCGCCTTTTGGATGGGATCCGGGATGAACGCCGCCTTTTGACTCCGGTGAGAAACCGGTCTAACTACATTTTGGACACCTCCAAGATGACGACGAAGGAATTGAAGCAGAAGCTGCAGAGCAAATTCGGGGAACTCCACAAGCCAAAATTCGGTATTGAGGTCATGTCCTTCGGCTTTAAGTATGGGATGCCAATCGATGCCGACATCGTCATGGATGTCCGCTTTTTGCCTAATCCCTTCTACATTTCGGAACTGCGTCCCTTTACGGGGCTGGACAAGCGGGTCTTCAACTATGTCATGGACAAGGATGAAACCAAGGTCTTCTATGACAAGCTACTGGACCTCTTGTTAACAGCAATTCCCGGCTACATTGACGAAGGCAAGGAAAAACTGACGATTGCCATCGGCTGCACGGGCGGCCAGCACCGCAGCGTTTCGATTGCCCAGCAGCTGGCGCGCGACTTGTCTGAAAAATATCCGGTTGACATTACCCACCGAGAAATCAGCCGTTATCTCAGAAAGTAGGAATTCAGCATGTCAATTGGCGAAAACAAGATCATCCGCATCATCAAGCGCCGCCGGCCCCGGGTCGTCGTCATCGGTGGGGGGACCGGCCTTCCGGTCATTTTGCAGGCCTTGAAAAAGCAGGACGCGGAGATCACGGCGATCGTGACCGTCTCTGACGACGGCGGTTCATCCGGGATCATCCGCAACTACATCAACGTCGTTCCCCCGGGCGACATCCGCAATGTACTGGTTTCCTTGAGCGACCTCTCGCAAGAAAAAAAGCAGATCTTCCAGTACCGCTTTGAATCAAAGGACTCCTTTTTCTCTGGCCACGCCATCGGCAACTTGATCATCGCGGCCTTAAGCGAGATGCAGGGGAATATTTTTGACGCTGTTCAGACCTTATCAGCCATGATGGAGGTCGATGGTCACATTTATCCTTCGGCTAACGAACCCTTGACCTTGAACGCAGAATTCATGGACGGCAGCCAGAGCAGCGGGGAAGTGGAAATTACCAGCCAGCACAAGCAGATCAAGCGGGTCTGGGTAACAGCTGATGACGGTGAGCCGGCAGCTCCCAGTCCGGTGATCGCGGCCATTATGCAGGCCGATGCTATTGTCCTGGGGCCGGGGTCCTTGTTTACCTCGATTCTGCCGAACTTGATGATCCCGAATGTTGGCCAGGCAGTCCGGGAGACTAAGGCTGAAGTGGTTTACGTCTGCAACATCATGACCCAGGCCGGGGAAACGGTGGGCTTAAGCGATGCAGACCACGTCCGGGTCATCAACCAGCACCTGGGCGGCAATTATATCGACACCGCCCTGGTCAACGGGGCCCAGATCGACATGACCAAGTTCCATCCGGAAGACTATGATGAGTATTTAAAGCCAGTAGCCAACGACTTTGCCGGCCTGCAGGAACAGAACTGCAGGGTGATTACGAACGACTTTATCGACCAGAGAAGCGGCCTGGTCTTCCATGATGGCGACAAGGTGGCCAGGGAAATCATTGACCTGGCCCTGCAGGAAATGTTTAAGAGAAAGTAGGAAGTTAATGGCGAGTTATGCCAGTGAGGTAAAAAAAGAACTGACTTCAATCGAGGTCCATCCCGAGCATGCCAAGGCGGAACTGGCGGCTTTTTTGCGGATGAACGCGGTTTTGAGCCGGCATGACGGGCAGATTAGCCTGGACATTGTGACGGAAAACCCGGCCATTGCCCGGCGGATTTTTTCCCTGATCAAGACAGCCTACGGCTTTGAGCCCCAGCTGATCGTGACCCGGAAGATGAAGCTGAAGAAGAACCACCAGTACCTGGTCAGGGTGGCCCAGATGGTTAGCGAGATTATGGCGGATTTAGAGATCTATTCCCCGGAAAAAGGCTTCATCACCGGTGTGCCGGACAAGATAAAGCATTCAGAGCAGCGGTCAATGTCCTACCTGCGGGGGGCCTTTTTGGCCAGCGGCAGCGTCAACAATCCGGAAACCAGCCGCTACCACCTGGAAATTTATTGCACCTATGCCAACCACTGCCAGGATCTGCAGGAGATCATGAACAAGTACTTTGACCTCAATGCCAAGGTGACGGCCCGCAGAAGCGGCAGCATCGTCTACTTGAAAGAAGCGGAAAAAATCGGCGACTTCCTTCATGTGGTCGGGGCGGTCAATGCCATGCTGGCCTTTGAGGACCTGCGGATCATGCGGGACATGCGCAATTCCGTCAACCGCCTGGTCAACTGCGACACGGCTAACCTCCGCAAGACGGCCAGCGCGGCCGCCAAGCAGGTGGAAGACATTGAATTGATTGACCAAAAGCAGGGCTTGGAGTCTTTACCGGAAAAGCTGGCCAGCCTGGCCCGCTTCCGCCTGCAGCACCCGGAGCTCTCCCTCAAGGAACTGGCTGAGCAGGTTCCCGACGGGCCGATTTCCAAGTCCGGGGTTAACCACCGCTTGAAGAAATTGCATGAGATTGCGGAAAACCTCCGCTAATAATAAGACAAGAAAAAATCCAGACGGCTATTTCAGTCGTCTGGATTTTCTTTTCCCGATAAGGGGATTACTTGTTTTGGTTGACCATGATGTCGTCAATCAAGCCGTAGTCCTTGGCTTCCTGGGCGTTCATGTAGTGGTCGCGTTCAGTGTCGCGCTTGATGGTTTCGATGTCCTGGCCGGAGTCCTTGGCCAAGATTTCATTGATCATCTTTCTGGTCTTCAGGATTTCTTCAGCGGCAATTTGGATTTCCGTGGCTTGTCCTTGCGCCCCGCCCAAAGGCTGGTGGATGAGGACAGTAGCGTGCGGCAGGGCAAAACGCTTGCCCTTTTCGCCTTCAGCCAAAATGATTGAGGCCATGGAGGCTGCCATACCGGTGGCAATGGTGGAAACTGGTGACTTGATGAAGTTCATGGTGTCCACGATAGCCATGCCGGAAGTGATCACGCCGCCTGGTGAGTTGATGTACATGTAAATGTCTTTAGTATTGTCTTGCGCGTCAAGGAAAAGCAGCTGGGCAATGATGGAGTTGGCCATTTGGTCGTTAACTTCACCGCTCAGCATGATGATCCGGTCTTTCAGCAAGCGGGAGTAAATGTCATAAGCGCGTTCGCCTCGGGCCGTTTGTTCAATAACTGTAGGTACTAACATAATTTTCCTCCTAGTGATTGGATTAGCACTCATTTGGATACAGTGCTAATTAAAACACTCCTGGCCGGGTCTGTCAAACTTGGCGCACTCTTTTCCGAAAAATAAACTGGTGCTATAATGTCCTTGTGTAAAAAGGCTTTTTTAGCCGGAAAGAATCTAATTTATGTAGAAAGTGGAAAAAGAAATGGATAAGAAACTGCTCTGTTCTCTGTTGCTGGCGGCCGCCTTTATTGGCCAGGCCCAAACGGCCCAGGCGGCCACGGTCAGCAAGATGCCAGGGACCAGAAACATGGGGATCTATGCCAAAGTAACTAAGAAGGGCGCCAGCAAGAAAGTGACGACCACTAAGTACTTTAAGTACAGCAAGATCCAGTCAACGGCCAGCAAGAAGACCAAGAAGGGGACTTATGCCTATATCTATGCCAACGGCCGCTCTTTAGGCTGGGTTAGTGAAAAGTGGTTCGTCAGAAACAAGATTTCCGCGGCCAAGCAAATCTACCTGGTCAAAGATGACAACCGTTTTAACTACAAGGACGCCATCAGCTATGTGACCGACGCTCACGGGACCATGGTAGACCCGGCAAATGGCGCGGTTAAGGCCAGTCTGTCCGGGGACAAGCTGACTTTTACTTATGGCAAGGCCAAGACGACCGTTAAATTGGTGAAGATGGCTAACCCGAACCGGGGCCTTAAGCGGGCTGTTACCGCGAAGAAAGGCCCTAAGGAAGTGGCCAGCACAAGAAAGCACTCCGGCAGCTCCAAGAACTGGAACGCCGCCCATCGCTATGGCACAGAGACCAACAGCAACCGCTGGACCAGCGGCGGCTTAACTCTAGCCACCCAGCTTTGGGAGCCGCGCAACTTGAGCCTGGAGACCAATGACTGGCAGCAGGTCGGCCCGGTTATGGAAGGCTTGGCCGTAAGTGGCGGCTGGGCTTACAGCAGCTGGTACCGGTCAGCTGCCGCCAGCAACCAGCTTAAGGGCAACATCGTGGCCTTCAACATGAAGAAGCTGAACAAGTACCAGGCCCAGTACCTGTCACCGCGCAGCTACCTTTACAGGAAGCTGAGTTTTAGCAAGTTCAAGACCTACTCCCAAAATGTCAAGGTGAGCCCGTACCTGCGGTTAGGCCATGGCCAGTCACTGGGGGCAAGCGCAAAGTATATCTATGTCCTGGCCAACGAAAACAAGCTGCCGGGCAGGGCAAGCAACGGCTTTTACTCTGAAGAAATTCTCCAGTTGAAGAAGAGCGACTTGACCATTAACAAGGTCTGGACCATCCGGGTTGACGTCGGCACTTCCGGCCGCTACTTCCACAACGCCGCCTTTGCCGGCGACAATACCATGTACGGGGTCTTCCACAACGCCGCCTTTGGCCGTTATGAATTCTGGCGCCTTAACTTGGTCAACAACCGCTGGCAAGTCAGCCAGGTTAAGGCCACCCAGAGCCACTTTGTCAAGCAGCAGGCCGGCAATTCCCCAGTTCAAGGCTTCAGCGTAAGCGGAGGCAACATGTACCTGGCCTTCAACAACCTGATCTTTAAGCTGAAGACTGACGGGACTTACCAGAAGACCTGGAAGCATGTCTCCAACCGGGAAATCGAGGGCCTGGCCAGCGATGGCGGCCAGCTTTACGCCCAACTGGCCCAAAGAGGGGAAATTCTTTCCGGCCGCTGGTAAAAAGCTGAAAAATAGCCTTGACAAGGGAAAGGCTTTCCAGTAAGATTAGTTAAAAATAAATTAAATGTTAACCGAGAGGTAAAAAAGATGAACTTTCAAGCAATGGTAAAAGAAAGCTGGCAATTCAAGTAGAGATTGTTTCGCGGGGCGATTCAATCTGTTTTGGCTTGAATTGCTGTCTGAATTGCTGAAAGTTGATCAGGGTCCGGATAGTAAATAAATCTATCCGGATTTTTCTTTTTGAGACAGAAAAGGAGGATCCAGGCGGATCCTCCTTTTTATTTTGCTTTCGGTTCGTTTGTTATTTTTTCTGTATTTACAGTACTTTAGTTTTTGCTTTAATTTGCGAGGTAACAGAATGAAAAAGGTGCTCGCGGCCTTTGCCGCAATCTATCTCTTTTTGGCAGCCGCCCTGTTTATCAATATCAAGCCGGCGGCCCAAAAGAGCAAGGAAGTCAGAGTGGGGGTCTTGACCCTGATGCGCCACCCGGCCCTGGACGAAATCTACCGGGGCTACAAGGCCGGCCTGGCCAAGTCGGGCTACAAGGTCAAGATCGACTACCAAAATGCCAACAATGACCAGAGCAATCTGAAGACAATGGCGGAAAAACTGGTCAACAGCCAGGACCAGGTCCTCTTCGGGATCACCACCCCGTCTTCCCAGGCCCTGGCCAACGCGACCAAAAAGAAGCCGATCGTCTTAGGGGCAGTGACTGACCCCAAGGGGGCGGGGTTGGTGAAAAACAACAAGCGTCCTGGCGGCAATATCACCGGGGTCAGCGACCGGGCGCCGATCAAGCAGCAGCTCAAGTTGATCCAGCGTTTTTTGCCCAAGCTGCAGACCCTGGGGATAATCTACACCTCAAGCGACAGCTCAGCCGTGTCTGGCTACAAGCAGATCGTCAGCTACTGTAAGCAGATGGGGATCAACTACAAGGCCTACTCCATTTCCAACAGTAATGACTTGAACCAGGTCTCCCAGCAAATGCTGACCCAGGTCGACGCGGTGATCGTGCCAACTGATAACACGATTGCCGGGGCCATGCAGACCCTGGTCAAAAACGCCAACGCAGCTAAAAAGCCGGTCTTCCCGGCCGCTGGGACCATGGTTAAAGACGGGGGCCTGGCCACCTACAGCGTGGACCAGTACCAGCTGGGCCTGATCGGGGCCAAGATGACCGTCCAGATCTTGCAGGGCAAAAAGCCAGGCAACATGGCCATCCGCTATGTTGAACACGGCACCCCGTATCTTAACCTCAAGGAGGCTAAGAAGCTGGGCATCAAGCTTCCGGCCGGCTTCTTGAAAGAAGCCAAGTCTAAGGGAACCATCTACAAGTAGCTTACAAGGAGGATTTTTATGAATTTGATCGTATCGGCAATTGGCCAGGGCTTCTTATGGGGACTCCTGGGCCTGGGCCTCTTTCTCAGCTTCAGAATCATGAACACGACGGATATGACCGTGGAAGGGACCTTCCCTTTAGGCGCGGCCGTTTCCGTCAGCTTGATCGTGCAAGGGACAAACCCCTTTTTAGCCACTTTGGCCGCCTTTGGGGCGGGGGCTTTAGCTGGCCTGGTCACGGCCCTTTTGATCACCAAGGGCAAGATTCCCAGCCTTTTAGCCGGGATTTTGACCATGACCGGGATCTACTCCATCGACTTGATGGTTATGGGCAAGTCTAATGTCTCCCTTTTAGGCAAAAAGACCATCTACTCCCTGGCCTTTTTGCAAAAACTGCCCCAGTACTTTGACAGCGTCGTTGCCGGCACCATCTTGATGGTTCTGGTCACCTGTGCCTTGATCTGGTTCTTGTCAACCGACTTTGGCCAGGCCTTTATTGCCACGGGTGACAACCCGCAGATGGCAAAGTCCCAGGGGATCAGCCCCCAGCAGATGACGGTGGCCGGCCTCATGATTTCCAACGGCCTGGTTGGCCTCTGCGGGGCGGTGGTCGCCCAAAGCAACGGCTACGCAGATGTGAACATGGGGATGGGGACGATCGTTATTGCCCTGGCCTCCATTATCATCAGTGAGGTCGTCTTCAGAAACCTTGGCCTGGCCAGCCGGTTATTCGCGGTCAGCCTGGGCAGCATTATCTACCGCCTGCTCTTATTGGCAGTTCTCCAGGTGGGCCTGTCTTCAAACAACTTGAATTTGATTTCTTCACTGGTTCTGGCCGCCTGCATGATGCTGCCGCAAGTTGAAGAAAAACTCCGCCTCAAGCAGACATTTATGAAAGGATTTAAGCATGACTAGTCAAAATTTACTGGAACTGACCGATTTGGAAGTGGTCGTAGGCCGCGGCACTAGCGAGGAAAACAAGATCCTGGGCAAGCTCAGCTTAAAGATCAAGCCAGGGGACTTCATCTGCCTTCTGGGCGGCAACGGGGCTGGCAAGAGCACCCTGCTCAATGTTTTGGCCGGGGCCATCCAGCCGACCAGCGGGAAAATTCTCCACGCTGGCAAAGACATCAGCAGGGAAAGCGAGGTCAAGCGCAGCAGCTACATCGCCCGGGTCTTCCAGGATCCTAAGCTGGGGACGGCGCCCCGGATGACGGTGGCTGAGAATTTACTTTTGGCCGCAAAAAGAGGTCAGAAGCGGGGGCTGAAGCTGCGCCGGCTGAAGGAAAACATTCCGGCCTTCAAAGAAGCCCTGGAGAAGGTCAACCCCGACCTAGCCGGCAAGCTGGACCTGCCGGTCGACCAGCTCTCAGGCGGCCAGCGGCAGGCCCTGAGCTTCGTCATGGCTACCTATAATAAGCCGGAGCTTCTGCTTTTAGACGAGCATACCGCGGCGCTTGACCCCAGATCCAGCCGCAAGCTGATGGAGGCAACCGATGAACAGATCCGGGCCAAGAAGATTACCGCGGTGATGATCACCCACCATATGGAAGACGCCTTGAAGTATGGCAACCGACTTTTGGTTTTAGACCATGGCCAAATCAGCCACGACTATCAAGGCCAGGCCAAGCAGGACTTGACCCTGCAGGACTTAGCCGCCTTGTTTGACTGATTAAGAAGAGGCAGAAAAACAAAATAAAAAAAGACAAAAAACAAAAAACCGCTACTGAAAAGCAGCGGTTTTTATATGATGGACCCCCTGGGAGTCGAACCCAGATTTCAAGAACCGGAATCTTGCGTGCGATCCATTACACTAAGGGTCCCAATCACAGTTATTAATTATAGCAGAGATTCAGAGAATGGGAAGGGGTTAAAGCAAAAAATTGTAAAAACTTCTAAAGTATCTGCTAAAAAGGTCAAGAAAGTTATAAAACAGGCTTTTTGCCCAGGCTGGGTCAGAAAAAAACTTGCATACGGAGCGAATTCTGTTATACTAAAAGTGTCGAGAGAGAAATGGAGATTGAAGCGAAGTCTTGTTTCTCTTATATTTTTAAGCAATGTGGGACAGGAAACGACAACAGTGTGGTCAAGAAGCGTCCCACTAGAAGGATGGTTACTTTGAACACGGATTTATCCTTGCTCGAACTGCTTGTTCCCGATGCTTTAAAGATCTTTCGACAAAGATATCTCATCCTTGAACAGATCAGCCTGCATGCTCCGATCGGTCGCCGGACGGTGGCCAAGCAGCTGGGGTTGAGCGAGCGGAACATCCGGACCGAAACTGATTACCTGCGTGACCAGGGTCTGATCGAAATCAAGAATTTCGGGATGTTTTTGACTGAAAAAGGAGAGAGTGTTGTAAAAGATGCAGCACCAATTGTTGATCGACTTTTTAATGCCAGCCAAGCAGAAGTATGGTTGGCCCAGGCTTTAGGAATAGATCGGACAATTATCGTAGCTGGCGACGCGGACCTGCAGAGCCGGGTTTATGACCTGGCTGGCGAAGAGCTGAATTCAGCCTTGAATCTGCTCTTGCCCTTGGCAGACTGCATTGTCACCGTTATGGGCGGCAAGACGATCGCTAAAGTGGCCAAGAGGCTGAACCGTAGCTTGAGTGAGAACCGGAGCTTGATCTTCGTCCCTGGCAGAGGGGCATTGGGCGGCTGGGTCAACACGGAAAGCAACGCGGTCGTTCAAGAAATGGCTCGGGCGACCGGCGGCAGCTATGAATCCCTCTTTTTACCGGAACATGTTTCCAAGGACGCTTACCGGTCTTTGGTCCGGGATCCGGAAATCAGCGGGGTGTTGCAGGATATCTCCCAAAGCGATGTCGTGATTCACGGCATTGGCCTGGCTAGTGAAATGGCCAGGAGGCGGGGCTACGATTCAGTTGCCCTAGCACGTCTGCGGGAGAATAAGGCCGTCACCGAATGTTTTGGATGTTTCTTCGATGAAGAAGGCCACGTTGTCGAACGCATCAGACAGGTTGGATTGCAGTTCGAGAACCTAACGAATGTCCCGCATATTCTGGCAATTGCCCTTGGCACGAGAAAGGCCAAGGCCATCAAGGCCTATATGCGCAACGCTCCTCATCAAACCTGGCTGATTACTGATGAGGCAGCCGCAAATCAGATTTTAAACGGGTCATCCCGCTTAAAATAAAATGTTGTTTATAGTTCTTAAGGAGGACTTTTCGAATATGACAGTTAAGATTGGTATTAACGGTTTTGGCCGTATTGGTCGTTTGGCATTCCGTCGTATCATGGACTTGGGTGAAGAAACCAAGGACATCGAAGTTGTTGCTATCAACGACTTGACTACTCCAGCTATGTTGGCTCACCTGTTGAAGTATGACTCAACTCACGGCACTTTCGACCACGAAGTTTCAGCTACTGAAGACTCACTGGTTGTAGACGGCAAGAAGTACCGCGTATACGCTGAACCACAAGCTCAAAACATTCCTTGGGTTAAGAACGACGGCGTTGACTTCGTTCTTGAATGTACTGGTTTCTACACTAGCAAGGCTAAGTCACAAGCCCACCTTGACGCTGGTGCAAAGCGTGTCTTGATCTCAGCTCCAGCCGGCAACGACTTGAAGACTATCGTTTACTCAGTAAACCAAGACACTTTGACTGCTGACGACACTATCGTTTCAGCTGGTTCATGCACTACCAACTCACTTGCTCCAATGGCTAACGCTTTGAACAAGGAATTCGGTATCGAAGTTGGTACTATGACTACTATCCACGCTTACACTGCAACTCAAAAGGTTTTGGATGGTCCTGACAGAGGCAACAACTTCCGCAACGCCCGTGCCGCTGCTGAAAACATCATTCCTCACTCAACTGGTGCTGCTAAGGCCATCGGCCTGGTATTGCCAGAATTGAACGGCAAGCTTGATGGTCACGCACAACGTGTCCCAGTTAAGGACGGTTCAGAAACTGAACTTGTTACTATCTTGGACAAGAAGGTAACTGCTGAAGAAGTTAACGCAGCTATGAAGAAGTACGAAAGCCCATCATTTGCTTACAACGCAGACCAAATCGTTTCTACTGACGTATTGGGCATGACTGCTGGTTCAATCTTCGACCCAACTCAAACCCAAGTTATCACTGCAGGCGACAAGCAACTTGTTAAGACTGTTGCTTGGTACGACAACGAATACTCATTCACTTGCCAAATGGTTCGTACTTTGTTGCACTTTGCTACTCTTTAATTTAAAGTTCTCTAAATTGAATTAGTAGTGTGAAAGAAGGCGGAGGGAAATTTCTTCCTTCCGCCTTTTTTCGATGAATATAGGAGATTTTTTCAATGGCTAAATTGATTGTTTCTGACGTAGACGTTAAGGACAAGAAGGTTTTGGTTCGCGTTGACTTCAACGTGCCGATTAAGGACGGCGTTATCGGCGACGACAACCGTATCGTGGCTGCTTTGCCAACTATTAAGTACATCATCGAAAACGGCGGCAAGGCTATCTTGCTTTCCCACCTTGGCCGGATCAAGAGCGATGAAGACAAGAAGAGCTTGAGCCTGGCTCCAGTTGCCAAGCGTTTGGGCGAATTGCTTGAAAAGCCTGTAACTTTCGTACCTTCAAACGAAGGCAAGGAAGTTGAAGACGCCATCAACAACATGAAGGACGGCGACGTAGTTGTTTTGGAAAACACCCGTTTCCAAGACATCGACAACGACTTCGGCAAGCGTGAATCAAAGAACGACCCTAAGCTGGGCGAATACTGGGCATCATTGGGTGACGTTTTCGTAAACGACGCCTTCGGTACTGCTCACAGAAGCCACGCTTCAAACGTCGGTATCGCTACGGCTATGAAGGCTGCCGGCAAGCCAGCAGCTGCTGGTTTCCTGCTTGAAAAGGAAATCAAGTTCCTGGGCAACGCTGTTGCTAACCCAGTTCACCCATTCGTAACTATTCTTGGCGGGGCTAAGGTTTCTGACAAGATTGGCGTTATCACCAACTTGATTCCAAAGGCTGACCACATCATCATCGGTGGTGGTATGGCTTACACCTTCCTTAAGGCTCAAGGCCACAACATCGGCAAGTCCCTGGTTGAAGACGACAAGGTTGAATTTGCCAAGGAATTGCTGGAAAAGGCTGGCGACAAGCTGGTTCTGCCAGTCGACAACGTAGCCGCAACTGAATTCAACAACGATGCTGCTTCAGAAGTTGTTGGCCAAGACATCCCAGACAACGAAATGGGCTTAGACATCGGTCCTAAGACTGTTGAACTCTTCAAGAAGACTCTTGCAGGTGCCAAGACTGTTGTTTGGAACGGGCCAATGGGCGTCTTCGAAATGCCAAACTTCGCCAAGGGTACTTTGGAAGTTGGCCGTGCTTTGGCTGACTTGCCAGACGCTACTACTATTGTCGGCGGTGGTGACTCAACTGCTGCTGCTAAGCAATTGGGGATCGCTCCTAAGTTGACTCACATCTCAACTGGTGGTGGCGCATCTCTTGAATACCTTGAAGGTAAGGAATTGCCAGGTATCGCTTGCGTTTCAGACAAGTAGTTTAGTAGGAGGATTTTTCAAATGTCACGTACCCCAATTATTGCTGGTAACTGGAAGCTGAACATGAACCCAAAGGAAACTGTTGAGTTCGTAAACGCTGTTAAGGACCAATTGCCAGACCCATCAAAGGTTGAATCAGTGATTTGTGCACCAGCAGTTGACTTGGACGCCTTGCTGAAGGCTGCCGAAGGCTCAAACCTGCACGTCGGTGCAGAAAACTGCTACTGGGAAAACTCCGGTGCCTTCACTGGTGAAACTTCTCCAGCAGTTTTGAAGGAAATGGGCGTGCAATACGTCATCATCGGCCACTCAGAACGCCGTGACTACTTCCACGAAACTGATGAAGAAATCAACAAGAAGGCCAAGGCTATCTTCGCCAACGGCTTGACTCCAATCCTTTGCTGCGGTGAATCACTGGAAACCCGGGAAGCCGGCAAGGAAAACGAATGGGTTGTCAGCCAAATCAAGGCTGGCTTGGAAGGCTTGACTAGTGAACAAGTTTCCAAGATGGTGATCGCTTACGAACCAATCTGGGCGATCGGCACTGGCAAGACTGCTTCAAGCGACCAAGCTGAAGAAATGTGCAAGACTATCCGGGAAACTGTTAAGGACTTGTACAACGAAGAAACTGCTGAAAACGTCCGCATCCAATACGGCGGTTCAGTAAAGCCAGCCAACGTCAAGGAATTGATGGCTAAGCCAAACATCGACGGTGGCTTGGTTGGTGGTGCATCATTGGTACCAGACTCATACCTGGCTTTGGTAAACTACCAAGACTAATTTTTGACTGTCATATCAAAAAACGCTCCTTCGGGAGCGTTTTTTCTTTGTCTGCTATTTTTGCTTTTTAAAACTTTTTTCTAAAAAATCTCAGTCTATCAGTTGACAACGCTTACAAAGGTGGTATTATATAAGTGTAAACAAAAGAAAAGAGTTAATATTCAAGGAGGATACTCCACCAGAAAGTTTAGCTTAAATTCGCAGAGCATAACTAAATTAGGCTCAGGAAAGGACTGAGACCACCATAAAATGCAGTCGACAATTGAAGATAGAAGAAGTTCCTAACGGTTAAGTACGTGAGTAGATTAACTGTTAGGAACTTTTTGTTTGCCCGGAAAGGGCGCTTAATTGTCTTTTTTCTCCTGACTATAGTAACATGAATTGTAGGAAAACAATTTATATAGAAAAATAACAAGGAAAAGGAGAAAAAAAGACGAAATGATCCGTAAGGCAAGAAAAAGCGACTTTGAAGCGGTTTACCCAATTTTGAACCAGATTTTTGACGAAATGGACATGGATACAATCAACCGCCTGCCGGAGAGCCAGTTCTACGACTTGATGCGGCTGGGTTTCATCTCGGAAAACTACCGTTATTCCTACAACCGGATCTGGGTCGAGACTGACGAAAGCGACCGGGTCCGGGGAATGATCTGCATGTACCCGGACAAGGCCCAGGGCATTATTGACGTGGTGCTCAGAAAAGAAATGGCCAAGGTCGGCCTGCCAATGACCACCGATATCTTTACCGACAAGGAAGCCCAGAAGGGGGAATGGTATATCGATGCCTTAGCTGTCTCTCCGCGGGACTGGGGGAAGGGGATTGCCAGCCGCTTAATGGAACTGGCCCCGAAACTGGCCAAGAAGCACGGCTACAAGAAGGTCAGTTTAAACGTGGATCTAGAAAACCCTCGCGCACAGCAATTATACTTGCGCAAGGGTTTCAAAACGACTAATTCAATGACTATTGGCGACCGCGTTTACGACCATATGGTAAAAGAAGTTTAAAGAAGCTGGCCGTACTGGTCGGCCGCCGGTTGAGATTTGGAAAAAGGTCCGGCAGGTTGAGCGGGGTGACGTGCCACTGGGTGAAAAGGACCGCGATCAGCAGAATAAAGGGGGTATCTTCCTCCCGGCTGATCTGGCAGGTCAAGGTCACCCCCTTGTCGGCTAACACGGTGTCAACGGAAGCCACCTTCTTAAAACCGTCCCGGAAGGAATAGCTGCCCTGCTTGATGCTGCCATTGACCCAGTAGTTGAGCCGGGTAATGTAGAACAAGTTAGTCTGGGGGCTGTTGACCTTCTTGACGTGGACCAGGGAGTGGTGAACTACATCCAGGGTGTAAGAAGCGATCAGGCCGGTGCCATCGCTGAACAGGCGGCCGATCTCATTGCCGCTGGTGTCCAGCAGGTAAAGGGTGTGGTTGGGATTGTCCAGCCGGCCGCGGATGGAGCCAAAGGGCTTGCCCTCCTCATCGGTGATTGGAATCTGGCCCGTGCGGCCTTCCTGGGTCAGGTAAAGGGTGTAAATCATTGGTCCTGCTCTTTTTGATTGTCGGCAATGATCTTGTCGATAGCCCATGCTACCCCGTCTTCATTGTTGCTCTTGGTGACGAAGCTGGCAATCGTCTTGATCTGGGGAATGGCATTGCCCATGGCCACGCCGGTGCCAGCAGCTTGGATCATGCTTTCATCGTTCAAGTTGTCGCCGATGGCCGCGATTTCTTCGCGTTGGATGCCCTTGGCTGCCGCATAATCCAGCAGGGACTGGCCCTTTTGGGCGCCGGAGGCGTTGATTTCGATGTTGTCGGCCGCGCTGGAAGTGATGGAGAGCTTGTCGATCTCTTCGATTTTCTTGATGATGTCGGTGAAGGCGTATTGGCCCCGGGAATCAAAGACCAAAATCTTCATAACTTCCGTGCCAGGTTCGTCCATCAAGTCCTCATAGCTTGGCACCTGCTGGATGCTGACGATGGCCGGCTTGCTGGCTGAAACCAAAACAGCCTCCTTGAAGGTCAGCATTGGGTTCAGTTCCACCATTAAGTGGGCCACGTTGGTAATCCGCTGGCTCAAGTCTTCTGAGTAGACGTGGTTGCTGGTAACCAGTTCGAAGTAAAAGCCTTCCTTCTTGAGCAGGCGGCAGATCTTCTTGGCCGTTTCCAGCTTCAAGGGATTCTTGACGATCAAGTTGCCGGCCGTGTCGAAGACCAGGCCCCCGTTTAAGTTGATAAAGCCGCAGTCGATTCCGTATTCTTTAAGCATTGGCTGGGATTCATGGGGTGCCCGGCCGCTGGCGACCATGAATTCGATGCCGTTTCCTTGGGCGCGTTTAATGGCTTGAACATTGGCGTCAGAAATTTCCATAGAAGAGTTTAGCAGGGTCCCGTCCAAGTCACAGGCGATCAGTTTAATCATGTTATTTCCTCCTTGTTGTTATCGATTTCATAATAACATAAAGGAGGAAGTTTGATTACTGCAAAGCGTTTCTTTATTTGAAAAAAGTTGTCGTGAATTATTTCACTAGTTTCTTTAAATCAAGGGGCAATCATGGTAAGATTGACTAAGGTGAATTACAGATGAAACATTTTATTGGAAATGATTGGGACCAGGTGCTTGCCCCGGTTTTTGAAAGTGATGAATATCACACGCTGCATGACTTTTTGAAAAAGGAATACCAGACCAGGCAGATCTACCCGGACATGTACCATATCTTTACGGCCTTCAAGCTGACCCCTTTTAAAGACACCAAGGTTGTCATTTTGGGCCAGGATCCCTACCACAATCCCGGCCAGGCCAACGGCATGAGCTTTTCTGTCATGCCGGGCACGCCCCTGCCGCCGTCCTTGCGTAATATCTATAAGGAGCTCTATGACGATGTCGGGGCCCAGCCGGTCAACCACGGCTATCTTAAGCGCTGGGCCGACCAGGGCGTCCTCTTGCTCAATGCCGTTTTAACCGTGCCATACGGCCAGGCTAACGGCCACCAGGGCAAGGGCTGGGAAATGGTGACAGATGCCGCGATTAAGGCCTTGAGCGAGCGGGGGCAGGTAGTCTTTATCCTGTGGGGCCGTTTTGCCCAAAACAAGATTCCCTTAATCGACAATGACAAGAATGTCATTATCAAGTCAGCCCACCCCAGTCCTTTTTCGGCCAACCGCGGTTTCTTCGGCTCCCGGCCATTTTCAAGATGCAACGCGGCCCTAAAGGAATTTGGCTTGGCTCCGGTTGACTGGCAATTGCCGCCTGACCCAGAAGCATGATTTTTTGAGGAGATTATTGATGGAAGTTTTTGAACAATTAAAGCAATTGATTAAGCAAAAAGACAAGCAGCGGATCGTTTTCCCGGAAGGGGAGGACCCGCGGATCCTGACGGCGGTCAGCCGCTTAAAGCAAGATGACCTGGTTGAACCGATCGTCTTGGGGCAAAAGGACCAGGTCCTGGCTTTGGCGGAAAAAGCCGGCTTGGACATGACCGGGATCGAAATCGTGGACTACCAAAACAGCCCGGACTTTGGCGAGATGGTGGAAAAGTTTCACGACCGGATGGCCGGGGGCAAGCACTTCCAGACAATGGAAGAAGCGGAAGCTGCCTTGCGCGACGCCAACTTCTACGGGACCATGCTGGTTTACACCGGCCAGGCCGACGGGATGGTGTCCGGGGCGGCTCACTCAACGGCCGACACGGTCCGGCCAGCCCTCTTCATTTTGAAGACCAAGCCGGGGATGCACCGGATTTCCGGTTCCTTCATCATGGAAAGAGGAGAAGAAAAGTACGTCTTTGCTGACTGCGCGATTTCCATCGACCCGACCAGCGACCAGCTGGTTGAATTCGCGGCCCAGTCAGCTGCTACGGCCAAGATGATCGGGATTGACCCCAAGGTGGCCTTCCTCAGCTTCTCAACCCACGGCTCAGCCAAGGGCCCGCAGGTAGACAAGGTGGCCCAAGCGGCCAAGCTGTTCAAGGAAAAGTACCCGGACATCCCGGCGGACGGCGATTTGCAGTTTGACGCGGCCTTCGTGCCGGCAGTTGCCGAACTTAAGGCACCTGATTCAGCCGTTGGCGGCCAGGCTAATGTCTTCATCTTCCCGGAACTGCAGTCAGGCAACATTGCCTACAAGATTACCCAGCGCCTGGGCAACTTTACGGCCATCGGGCCAGTTTTGCAGGGGATTGCCAAGCCGGTCAACGACCTCTCCCGGGGCTGCAGTGCTGATGACGTCTACAAGATCGGGATTTTGACGGCAGCGCAAGCCGTTATGGAAGGGTAAAAAGAAAGAGATGACAGAATTAGCAATCAATTCGGCTTCTGACATGCAGACCTTTGGCGCCGCCCTGGCCCAAAGCGCCCAGCCCCACGACCTTTTGCTCTTAAAAGGGGACCTGGGGGCCGGCAAGACCACGCTGACCCAGGGCTTCGGCCGGGCTCTGGGAATTAAGCGGCCTGTCAAGAGCCCGACCTTTACCCTGGTCCGGGAATACCGGGAAGGGAAGCTGCCCCTTTTTCACATGGACTTTTACCGGCTGGAAGGCGATGACCTGGCTTCAATCGACTTAAATGACTACCTGGCTGAAGAAGGGGTGGTCATCATCGAATGGCCCCAGGTGATCCAGGCTGACCTGCCCAGTGACTTCTTAGAGCTGGTTTTGACCCGGGTGGACGATTCCTGGGATTCAACCAAGCGTTTAGTTGAGCTTGTCCCGCACGGGCAAAGAGCGGCCGACTGGGCAGAAAAGGCTCACCACCTTTACCGGGAAAAGAAGTAAAGAAGATAAAAACAAAAGCAGAAATAAAAGTAAGAACGAAAGAAAAAATGGACCAGCTGCCTGCTGATCCATTTTTTGTCTAGACTTGGTAGACAAATTTTTTCAAAAGCTCACTGCCCCGCTTTTCCTCTTCTTTTAAGAGAATGCCGGCACAGGCCTCGCTGTCGCTTAAGGCGTTATGGTGGTGCCAAAGCTCCACGCCCAAAAGGTCAGAGACAGTGTTGAGCTGGTAGTTATCCAGGCCCGGCTCCAGTTCCCGGCTGACCTTGAGGCTGTCTAAAACCAGGTAGTGGGGTTCGGCAATCCCGTAGCGGGCCAGGGACTGCTTCATCACATTGCAGTCAAAGCGGGCATTGTGGGCCGCCACCAGCATCCCCGGCTGAAAAAGGGGCTGGATCTTGGGCCAGACCTCGGCCATAGTCGGAGCTCCCGCCACGTCTTCAGCCGTAATGTCGTGGACCTTGACCTGCTGGGCGTCAAAAGTCATCTGGGGATTGATGACCGTGTAGAAGCGGTCGATAATCTTGCTCTCCCGCACTAAAACCAGGGCCAAAGAGCAGGCGCTGGCCGGGTGCTGGTTGGCAGTTTCAAAGTCCATGGCGACGAAATTCATCATTTGTAAAAGCCTCCGTTTGCGCGTAAGTTAAATTAAGCCAAGCAAACTTGGTCCAAGCTAGTATAACATAGCGGGAATGCGGTAAAATATCAAAAGGAAGATTTAGAGGAGGCAATTTTAATTGAAGCTGTATGACTTAAAAGCGCAAGGACTTGATTTGCAAGAAAACATTCCTTTGAGCCGCTATACTTTTACCCAAACCGGGGGACCGGCTGAATACCTGGCTTTCCCCAAGAATTTGGCAGAATTAAAAGAACTCTTGGCCGCGGCCAAGGAAGAGCAATTGCCGGTTACGGTGATCGGCAACGCGTCCAACTTGATTATCCGTGACAAGGGGATCAAGGGCCTGGTGATCATTTTAACGGAAATGAAAGAGATCAAGGTTGAAGCTGACAAGGTCCACGCCCAAGCCGGGGCCAGAATCATCGATACCTCTTTCGCGGCTGGGGAAGCCGGCCTGACCGGCCTGGAATTTGCCGCGGGCATCCCCGGCTCAGTCGGCGGGGCGGTCTTCATGAATGCCGGGGCTTACGGCGGTGAAACCAAAGACTGCCTGGAAAGCGCCACGGTCGTCACCAGAGACGGTGAGGTCAAGACCTACACGAACGCTGAGCTGCATTTTTCCTACCGGCATTCCCTTTTGCAGGAAAATGGCGAGATCGTCATCGCGGCAACTTTTGCCTTAAAGGCCGGCGACAAGGCAACTATCTTGGACCAGATGAACTACTTGAACGCTCTTAGAAGCTACAAGCAGCCCCTGGAATACCCGTCCTGCGGTTCTGTCTTCAAGCGGCCGACCGGCCACTTTGTCGGCCCGATGATCATCAAGGCCGGCCTGCAGGGCAAGCAGATCGGCGGGGCCCAGGTGTCAACCAAGCATGCCGGCTTTATCGTCAACAAGGGCGGGGCCACGGCAACCGACTACCTCAATTTGATCCACTATATCCAAAAGACGATCAAGGAAAAGGATGGGATTGCTTTGCAAACGGAAGTCCGCATCATTGGCGAGGAATAATGGCTTAGGATAAGAGAAAAAGAAAAATGGGAACAGCAAATGGAAATTATTAAGTTAGATCACATCACCAAGCAGTATGATGATGGCTTTGTAGCCTTGAAGGACATCAACCTTGAGCTTGAGTCCGGCAAGTTCTACTCTTTGCTGGGGCCATCAGGCTCGGGTAAAACAACGATTTTGCGGATCATTGCCGGCTTTACGGAAGCGTCAGCGGGCAAGGTCTATTTTGACGGCCAGGATATCACCAGTCTTGACGCCTCAAAACGGCATATCAATACGGTTTTTCAGAATTATGCTCTTTTTCCGCACTTGAATGTCTATGAAAATGTCGCTTTTGCCTTGAAACTGCGCCGGCGGCCGGAAAGCGAAATCCGGGAAAAGGTCAAGGATGCCCTCCACACCGTCCGCCTGGACGGCTATGCCAACCGGGAGATTTCCGAACTCTCCGGGGGCCAGCAGCAGCGGGTGGCGATCGCCCGGGCGATTATCAATGAACCTAAGGTGCTGCTTTTGGACGAATGCCTGTCGGCTTTGGACAAGCGCCTCAGAAAAGAGATGCAGTTTGAACTCCGGGCCATTCAGAAGAAGCTGGGCATCACTTTTATTTTTGTCACCCACGACCAGGAAGAAGCCCTGGCTATGAGTGACGAGATTTTCGTCTTAAACGATGGGGAGATCCAGCAGAGCGGGTCACCGGTAGACATTTACGACGAGCCGGTCAACGACTTTGTTGCCCGTTTTATCGGGGACTCCAACATTCTGTCTGGCCGGATGATCCGGGACTTTGCCGTAGAATTTGCTGGCAAGGACTTTGAATGTGCCGACGCCGGGATTACCCCAGGGGAAAAAGTCGAAGTCGTTCTGCGGCCAGAAGACTTGGATATTACGTCTCCAGCCGCTGGCAAGCTCCTGGTGACGGTGCAGAGCCAGCTTTTCCTGGGCGACCACTTTGAAATCAAGGCCATCGGCCAGGACGGCTTTGAATGGCTGATCCATTCCACCAACGGGGTCCAGATCGGCCAGGAAGTCGGCATCTTCTTTGACCCGGAAGACATCCACGTCATGCGGCTGGGCGAAACCGAAGAAGAATTCGATGCCCGCCTGGAAACTTATGAAGGTGAGGACTAGCCATGAAAAAGAACCGGCTTTTGTTTCTTTTACCTTACCTGCTCTGGATCGGCCTCTTCGTCATCGCACCCCTGGTCTTGATCCTGGGCTATTCACTGACTGATGCTCATAGTCATTTGACCCTGCAAAACTTTGCCGTCTTTTTCTCTGGCGGCACCTTTTTGCGGATGATGGCCAATTCCTTTTGGTATGCCCTCTTGATCACCTTTTTCTGCCTGCTGGTTTCTTATCCGGCAGCCCTGGTCTTGACCAGGCTGAAAAACCAGCAGTTCTGGCTAATGCTGATCATTTTGCCGACCTGGATCAACCTCTTGCTCAAGGCTTACGCCTTTATCGGGATTTTTTCCCGGAGCGGGATGGTCAACCAGTTCCTGGGCCTCTTTGGCATTGGTCCGGTCGGGATCATGTTTACCGACTTCGCCTTTATTTTCGTGGCGACCTATATCGAAATTCCCTTCATGGTCATGCCTATCTACAACTCGCTGAAGGAAATTGATCCGGCTCTTTTAAGCGCCAGCTCAGACCTGGGGGCCAGCTTCTGGCAGACCTTCCGCTACGTGATCTGGCCCTTGTCCTGGCCAGGGGTTGAATCGGGCATCCAGGCCATCTTCATCCCGTCTCTGTCCCTCTTCATGCTGACCCGCTTGATCGGGGGCAACCGGGTGATCACCCTGGGGACAGCGGTTGAAGAGTATTTCTTGACGACGATGAACTGGAATATGGGGGCAACGATCGGGGTTATCCTGATCGCCTTGATGTCGATTGTAATGCTGCTGACTTCTCGCAAGCAGCACAAGAAGGAAATTGAATTATGAAAAAGACCATTTGGGGCAGGGTGTACTTTGGCCTGGTGCTACTGATCCTCTACCTGCCGATTTTCTACCTGATCTATTTTTCTTTCTCCAGCGGCTCCAGCATGGACCACTTCCGGCATTTTACCTGGGAGCACTACCAGACCTTGTTTGCTGACAAGCGCCTTTTAGCCATCTTGCTGGAGACGATCATGCTGGCCCTTTTGTCCAGCCTGGCGGCAACCGTTCTGGGGACCTTTGGGGCCATTGCCATCCAGCGCAGCAAGGAGGCCTCCCGCAATCTTTTGCTGTCTTTGAACAATATCTTGATCGTGTCACCCGACGTTATTATCGGGGCCAGCTTCTTGATCCTTTTTACCGCCCTGGGCTTCAGTCTGGGCTTTGCCTCAGTCTTGCTCAGCCACATCGCCTTTTCAGTGCCGATTGTGGTTTTGATGGTCCTGCCTAAGCTGAAGGAAATGGACAATTCCTTGGTTGACGCGGCTCGGGACCTGGGGGCTAACAACTACCAGGTCTTTAGCCAGGTCCTACTGCCGGCCCTTACGCCGGGGATCCTGTCGGGCTTCTTCATGGCCTTGACTTACTCTTTGGACGACTTCGCGGTTACCTTCTTCGTGACCGGGAACGGCTTTACCACCTTGTCCGTTGAAATCTATTCCCGGGCCCGGCAGGGGATCGACCTGGAAGTAAATGCCTTAAGCACAATCATCTTCTTCTTTGTCCTCCTTTTGGTCGGGGTCTACTACGTCTTGACCAAGCGGCAGGGCAAGAAGGCGAATAAACTGGGAGGGCTTCCGCGATGAAAAAAATCCTCTCTGCGGCCCTGGCCATCCTTTTGGTCAGCTTGGGCCTTTACTTGGGAGCCCAGGAGCTGGACAGCTCTAGCGGCGGCTCGGCCTCAAGCAAGAAAGACTTGATCATTTACAACTGGGGGGACTATATCGACCCGGATTTGATTACCAAGTTTGAAAGGCAGACGGGCTACCATGTCATCTATGAGACTTTTGACTCAAATGAAGCCATGTATACTAAGATCAAGCAGGGCGGGACAGCCTATGATTTAGCCGTGCCGTCGGATTACATGATCACCAAGCTGCGCCGGGACAATCTTTTGGACAAGATCGATACCAGCCGCTTGAGCAATTTCAAGTACATCGGCAAGGAATTTTTGCATAAGTCCTTTGATGAGAAAAACGAGTACTCAGTGCCTTACTTCTGGGGAACCCTGGGGATTGTCTACAACGACCGCTATGTCAAAAAGGGCGAGATCAAGAGCTGGAATGACCTCTGGAAGAAAAAGTACCGGGGGCAGATCCTGCTGGTTGACTCAGCCCGCGACATCATGGGCATGTCCCTGGTTTCGATGGGCTACTCCATGAATGACACCAACTCTGCCCACCTGAAGGCCGCCAAGGCCAAGCTGGACAAGATCGGCAAGAACGTCAAGGCAATCGTGGCTGACGAGCTGAAGATGTACATGGTGCAAAATGAGGCTTGGATCGGGGTTACCTATTCCGGGGAAGCCGCGATGATGATGGACCAGGACTCTCACATCCATTACGTGGTGCCGGCCCAAGGGTCCAACTTGTGGTTTGATAATATCGTCGTCCCGAAGACTTGCAAGAACAAGGAAGCCGCTTATAAGTTCATCAACTTCATGCTAGAGCCCAAGAACGCGGCCCAAAACGCCGAATACATCGGCTACTCGACCCCGAATACCGCGGCGCAGAAGCTCCTGCCCAAGTCCGTCCGGGAAGACGAGCAGTTTTACCCGCCAATGTCGACGGTCAAGAATTTGGAAGTTTATCGGGATCTGCCAAGCAGCAAGGTGCAGGAATACAATGACCTCTTCCTGGAGTTCAAGATGTATGCCCGCAACTAGCTGACAGAAAATTTTAGAAAGGGAAAGTTTCATGCAGTTTGATTTTGCAAGTCTGTGGACCTGGCATACCTTGTCGGTGGTCCTGGATGTCTTGATCACCTGGTATTTCATCTACCACTTGACCCTTTTGATCAAGGGGACCAAGGCTGTCCAGCTGGCCAACGGGATCATCTTGATCATGGTGGCCCGGGTCTTGGCCGGCTGGGCCCAGCTGACGACCGTTACTTTTATTTTGGACCAGATCGTTTCCTGGTCAGTCATCGGGATTATAGTCATCTTCCAGCCGGAAATTCGCCGGGGGCTGGAGCGCCTGGGCCGGGTCTCCCTGTTTTCTGATTCGGAAAACAGCGAGCGCGAGCAGCAGGAAAAGCTGGTCAAGGAGCTGGACAAGGCGATCCAATACATGTCCAAGCGCCGGATCGGGGCCTTGATTACTTTGGAACAAAAGACCGGTCTGGAAGAATACGTGGAAACCGGGATCAAGCTCGATGCTCTGGTTACTGGGGAATTGCTGATCAATATCTTCATCCCCAACACTCCTTTGCACGACGGGGCGGTCATCATCAAGAACAACCGGGTACAGGTGGCTTCCGCCTATCTGCCCCTGTCTGACAATGCCATGATTCCCAAGAGCCTGGGGACCAGACACCGGGCAGCCGTCGGGATTTCTGAAGTAACCGACGCCATCACCGTGGTTGTTTCTGAAGAAACGGGCGGGGTGACTATCACCAGAAACGGCCAGTTCATGGTTGACCTCAGCCAGCAGGAATACCTCAAGTACTTGCGGGCTGAACTGGTCACTGAAGAAAAGAAGAAGCAGCCATGGCCAATCCGCCTGGCCCGGAGCATCTGGAACTGGGGGGATAAATAATGCACAAATTGATTGAGCAAAAATGGTTTTACAAGCTTTTTTCCCTGCTCTTAGCCATCGTCTTGGTTGCCTTCGTTGACACCACCCAGGTTAATACCAACAACCAAACCAAGGTGCAAGAAACGGCAAGCACTGAGCAGAGCTTGAAGATGGCTCTGCAAGTGTCAGTGGACACTGACAAGTACTACGTCACCGGCTACCCGTCCAAGGTCAAGGTGACTCTAGAAGGACCGAATGCCCTGGTTACTTCCGCCGTTAACACCCAGAACTTCCGGGTCTACATTGATTTGAGCAAGTTGGGTGTTGGCAGCCACCAGGTGCCAATCAATGTTAGTGGCTTGCCCAGCCAGGTTTCCTACAAACTTTCAAAGAAAAGCGTGAAAGTCAACATCCAAAAACGAAAGTCCCGCACCTTGCCGGTCCAAATAGGTTATAATAAGAATGCTGTTGCTCAAGGCTATGACATCGGCACGCCGACAGTCAGCCCGGAGACGGTTGAAGTCACCGGGGCCCAGAGCGAAGTAAAAGCGATCGACCACGTGCAGGCTCAGCTAGTCGTGCCAAACGGCAGCACCGAGACAGTGCGGCGGAACGTTCTTCTGGCCGCATACGATGCCAAGGGCCACCAGCTCAACGTGGTGATCAGTCCGGCAACGGCCCGGGTAACCCTGCCCTTGTCGGTCTCTAAGAAGACGGTTAAGCTGAAGCTGAATGCCAGCCATGGCTCAAGCAAGAAAGTTTACTCCTTGACTGCCAAAGAGGAAAAAGTTACCCTCTATGGGCAAAAGGAAGCCCTGAAAAAGATCAGTTCCCTGACTTTGGATGTTGATCTGACTGATATCAAGTCTTCGGTCACCAAGTCCTTCCGCCTGCCAGTTCCAAGCGGGGTTGCCTGGATTTCACCAGGCAGAGTGGACGTCCAGATCGAAGTCAGCGATTCGAACAACTAGAAAAAAGAAAGGTTCTTTGCAACATGCTTAAATATTTTGGTACTGACGGTGTCCGCGGTGAAGCGAACAAGGTTTTGACCCCGGAAATGGCCTTTAAACTGGGCCGGATGGGCGGCTACGTGCTGACCAAGGAAAAGGAAGACGGCGGCCAGGCCCGGGTTCTGGTTTCAAGAGACACCCGGATTTCTGGTGAAATGCTGGAATACGCCTTGATTTCAGGCCTTTTGTCAGTCGGCATTGAAGTTTTGGAATGCGGGGTCATGACCACACCTGGCCTGTCCTACCTGGTCCGGGCCCAAGGGGCAGATGCCGGCGTGCAGATTTCTGCTTCCCACAACCCGGTTGAAGACAACGGGATCAAGTTCTTCGGCAGCGATGGCTTGAAGCTGTCTGACGCTAAGGAAGAAGAAATCGAAGAACTGATCGACGCCAAGCAGGATATGCTGCCGCGGCCATCAGCAGAGGGCTTGGGCACGGTAACCGACTTCCGCGATGGCAGCAATAAGTACATCCAATTCTTGGAAAATACTATTCCGGAAGACTTGAGCGGGATCAAAGTCGTAATCGACGGGGCCAACGGGGCAGCCAGCGCCTTCATCTCCCGTTTGTTTGCCGACCTGGATGTTGACTTTACCACTATTTCAACCCACCCGAACGGGCTGAACATCAACGACCACTGCGGGGCCACCCACACTGCCCGCCTGAAAGAAGAAGTCGTCAAGCAAGGTGCCCAGCTGGGCCTGGCCTTTGACGGGGATGCTGACCGCTGCATCGCGGTTGACGAAAACGGCAATGAAGTCGACGGCGACCACATCATGTACGTGATCGGCTCCTACCTGGCTGACCATGGCCGCTTGAAGAAGGACACGATCGTGACGACTGTCATGAGCAACCTGGGCTTCACCAAGGCTCTTGAGCGCCGGGGCATCAAGAATGTCCGCACCCAAGTCGGTGACCGCTACGTATCTGAAGAAATGCGGGCCAACGGCTACAGCCTGGGCGGGGAACAATCCGGCCACGTGATCATTAGCGACTATCACAACACTGGTGACGGTATGCTGACTGGGATCCACCTGATGCTGGTCATGAAGAAGACTGGCAAGTCTTTAACTGAACTTTTGGCTGACTTCAAGGAATACCCGCAAGTTTTGGTCAACGTTCCAGTTAAGGACAAGAACAGCTGGAAGAACCACCAGGCAGTAGTTGACGCGATTGACTCCGTTGAAAAGGACATGGCTGGTGACGGCCGGGTCCTGGTCCGTCCTTCAGGTACCCAGGAGCTGCTCCGGGTTATGGCTGAAGGCCCTACTCAGGAAATCACCCAGGAATACGTTGACCGGATCGTCAAGGTCGTTAAGACGGAAATGGGCGAATAAAAAAGCAAGTTAAAGAGCTGTAAAGCTGAGAAGAAGGAAAGTTCAAATCGAGCTTTCCTTTTCTTTTGGCTGATTTTTTCCTTTTTTTGCGAAAAAAATTCTGCAATAATTAAGTAAGAACAGGCTTTGGACTACATAGGAGGAAAATATGGCGATTAAAATGCTGGCCATCGACTTAGATGGCACCCTGCTAACTGACAGCAAGACGATTCTGCCCGGGACCTACAAGGCCCTGCAGGAAGCGAAAGCAGCCGGGATCAAGATTGTGCTGACTTCTGGCCGGCCCTTGTCGGGCATCAAGGGTTACGCGGAAGAATTAGGCTTAAGCGGCAGTGAAGAGTACGCGATCCTCTTCAACGGGGCCGTGGTGCAGAACTTAGACGGCCGGGTCCTGATCAGCCATGAACTGGACTTTGGTGACTTCAACACCCTTCTGCACATGCAGCGGCTCAGCGATGTCAACCTGGATTTTGAAACCCCGGACCGCTTCTATACTTTAGACAAGAAGATTTCCATCCGCCTGCAGATTGATGGGGCGGAAACCAAGAACCAGCTCTGGATTCAAGACAGAAGCGACTTCAAGAAGGACTTTACCTTTGCCAAGGCAGTCTACCAGTGCGATGACCCGGACCAGGTTGACCGCCTCTGGAACCGGCTGCCGGACTGGTTCTTCCAGTCCTACGCGGTTGTCCGCAGCTGGCCGGAAGTCGTTGAAGTCGGTTCGCTGGCCGCTTCAAAGGGCTACGCCGTCAGCGAACTGGCCTCAAGACTGGGCCTGTCAAGCAGCGAAGTCATGATCTTCGGTGACCAGGGCAACGACCGGTCCATGTTTGAAATCCCTGACTTCAAGCGGGTGGCCATGGGCAATGCCATCGACGAGATCAAGGACCTGGCTGACTACGTCACCGACACCAACGAGCGTGACGGGATCGCCAAGGCCCTGCGGAAATTAGTTCTATAAGAGAAGGGGACAGATCTGCGGATCTGCCCTTTTTCTTTTTCAGGAGGAAAAAATGACTATGGCAGAAATTGAAGAAAAAATTACTGGCATTTTTGCCGAGGCAGTTAGGCAAAGGACCGTAACCGGCGTCTCTTATGCCTTAGTTGACCAGGGAAGGGTCAGCCGGCACTACCTGGGCCAGGCTGAGCCAGGACAATTCTATGACCTGGCCTCTTTGACCAAGGTGGTGGGGACGGCCAGCGGGATTTTTAAAGAAATAGATGAGGGGAAAATCAGCTTAGATGACCAGGTGGGGCACTTTTTCCCGGCGGCTTGTTCAGCTGTTACAGTAAAGGACCTGCTCCTGCACACCAGCGGCCTGCCGGCTGACTTGGACAATGTCTGGCAATACCAGAGCCCAAGGGAAGTCTGGGAGGCGGTATTAGCCACTAAGCCCCTTTATTTACCTGGCCAGGCGTCAATCTATTCCGACCTCAACTTCATTATCTTGGGCAAAATTTTAGAGCAGGTCAGCGGGCAGGACTTAAGCAGCTTTTTGCGGGAGGAGATTTTTTCCCCTTTGGGCATGCGGGAGACCGGCTTCTTGCTTAAGGGGAAAAGGGACCGATTCGTCAAAACGGAAATAACTAAGGAAAGAGGACAGGTCTGGGGGAACGTTCATGACGAAACCGCCTGGCAAATGGGCGGCCTGGCCGGCCATGCCGGTCTCTTTTCCACGCTAGATGACCTGGCCCGCTTCAGCTCTTTTTATCTGACGACGGATAAGCCGCTTGTTGCCAGTTTGTTTGACTATGACTGCTCTGAGCGGACCCTGGCCTGGATCCGCTGGCAAAAAGGCCGCCTCTTTCTCTGGCATACCGGTTTTACTGGCCCGGGATTAGGCCTGGACTTTGAAAATGGCCGGGCCCTGGTCATTTTGGCTAGTTCCGTTTACCCCAAGCGGGGCAACGAGGCCTGGCTGCTGGCCCGCCGGCAGGCGGCCAAGACTTTTTTCGCTTGCGGCTACCGGGAAGGAAATTAATAGATAATCTGTTGACAAATGTAAACGATAGTGTAGAATAGTTTTTATAAAGGTTACAGATGTAAACGAGGAGGAAGGAAATGAACGAGGATTGCCGGATTTCAGACGCGGAATGGCAGGTTATGCGGGTCGTCTGGACCCTGGGCCAGGCCAATAGCAGCCAGATTATTGAACAATTGGCTGCAAAATGTGCCTGGAGCTCGTCAACGGTCAAAACCTTGCTGCGGCGCTTGGAAAAGAAGGGCTTTTTGCTGGTTGACCGGCAAGGTCACCGCTTTGTCTACCGGGCGGCTAAAGCCGAAAGCGAAGCGATGCATGAGAGCTTGACGGCTGAATTTGCCGCTATGTGCGACATGCACAAGGGGGAAATGCTCCTCCGGCTGCTGGATGACCTGCCTTTAAGCAGAAGCGACCTTGAAGCGATTGCCAAAAAGGCGGCCGAAAAAGCGAAGACGGCTCCGGAAAAAATTGATTGTAATTGTTTAAGTACTTGTGAGCATATGGAAGGTGAACAGGAATGTTAGTTAATGGATTAGTAATTTTGGCCGCGGCAGCTTTGACCGGCTTGATCATCTGGTGGTTTTTCGGCAATTTCCAAAAGAGCAGCCAGCAGGCAAGTCTGTCAAATGGCCGCCAGGAAGGGCAAGTGGTTGTCAAAGGCGGCTATGAGCCGGAAGTTCTCTACTTAAAGCAGGGCGTGCCGGCGGAAGTGACTTTTAAGATGGAAGACAAGACGTCCTGCCTCAGCCATGTGATCTTTTCTTCTTTGGGCGTTGAAAAGGACCTAACTAAGGGAAAGCTGGCCAAGGTCCAAATCCCGACTGACAAGACCGGGGAAATCGACTATGCTTGCGGGATGGACATGTTTCACGGAAAGATCGTGGTTAAGTAATGAAATTGACTAATTGGCGCCGCTTCTGGCTCTCCCTGTTTTTAGCCCTGCCTATGCTGGCCCAGATGCTGCTCATGATCAGGAGAATCATGTTGCCGGGGATCAAGACTTATTCGCTGATCGCCACCAGCTTGATTATGCTAGTAGCGGCTGGCCCCTACATTCAAAGCGCCTGGGCAGCTTTAAAACGCCACCAGGCTAACATGAACAGCTTGATCGCCATTGGCACCAGCGTGACTTATGTCTACAGCCTTTTTGCCTACTTCACGGGCCAGCCGGTCTACTTTGAAAGCGCGGCTTTTATCTTGATTTTTGTCTTGCTGGGAGATGCCTTGGAAGAAAAGATGCATGACCGGGCAGCCGCTTCATTAAACAAGCTGCTGGAACTGCAAGCCAGTGAAGCTGAAGTCAAGCGGGGAGATGACTTTGTTAAGCTTCCCCTGGACCAGGTCAAGACCGGAGACATAATCAAGGTGCGGCCGGGCGGCAAGGTGCCGGTTGACGGCCGGCTTGTTTCCGGACAAAGCAGCGTCAATGAAGCCATGGTGACCGGGGAAAGTATGCCGGTTGAGAAAAAGCCTGGCGACAAGGTGATTGGGGCAACCATCAACGGCAGTGGCAGCTTTTTGATGGCGGCTGAGCAGGTCGGGGAAGAGACTATGCTGGCTCAGATCGTCCAAGTGGTCAAGCAGGCCCAGAACTCCCGGGCCCCGATCCAAAAACTGACTGACAAGGTGGCTAACTACTTCGTGCCGGCGGTATTGATCGTCAGCATCCTGGCCTTTGCCCTCTGGGATGTCTTCAGTCCCGTGGGCCCGGTTCAAGCCATGCTCTACGCAGTTTCCGTCATCGTGATTGCCTGCCCGTGCGCCTTGGGGTTAGCGACCCCGACGGCCTTGATGGTGGCTAGCGGCCGCAGCGCCCGGATGGGCGTCTTGATCAAGGACGGGGAAATCCTGGAAGCAGCCGCGAAAATCAAGACTATTGTTTTTGACAAGACCGGGACGTTAACGGTCGGCCAGCCCCAGCTGGTGGACCAGGTGGGGGATAAAGTAAGCCTTAGCCTGGCGGCCAGTCTGGAAGCCAATTCTGAACACCCCTTGGCCCAGGCCATCGTGACCAGCGCTAAAAAAGGCGGCCAGCCTCTCTTGCCAGTCAGCGATTTTTCAGCTGAAGAAGGCCAAGGGGTAGAAGGCAAGGTAGCTGGTCACTTAGTCAAGGTGGGCCGGGCTGACTACGTCAGCGCTCCGGACGCTTGGCGCCAGCAGGCAGAAGGCTTGGCGGAAGCCGGCAAGACAGTGGTTTATGTCCAAAAAGATTCTACCGTCATTGGCCTCTTGGCCCTGCAGGATGCTCCCCGCCCAGAAGCAAAGGTCGTTCTCAGCGAACTTAAAAATCGCGGAATCAAGACGGTTATGTTAACTGGTGACAACCAGCAGCTGGCGGAAAAAATCGGCCGCCAGCTGGGCATTAACCAGGTCGAAGCGGGACTTTTGCCCGGGGAAAAAGCTGACCGCTTGGCCAAATTGCAAGAAGCAGGGCCGGTGGCCTTTGTCGGCGACGGCATCAACGACGCGCCGGCCTTGTCACTAGCTGATGTCGGCATTGCCATGGGCAGCGGGACCGACGTGGCCAAGGAAGCTGGCGGAATCGTCTTGATGACCAGCAGCTTGACCGGAGTTTTGCGGGCGCTTGACTTGTCCAAGCAGACCTTCACGCGGATCAAGCTGAACCTTTTCTGGGCCTTGATCTACAATTTGATCGGGATTCCGGTCGCGGCCGGCCTCTTCTCCTTTATCGGGGTCAGGCTCAGCCCTGAACTGGCGGCTTTGGCCATGGCTTTCAGCTCTGTCTCAGTCCTGCTGTCATCATTAATGTTGAACTGGACTAAGATTGCCGGGGCGGGCAAAAGCTGATAGAGCAATTATGAAATAATGGAATAAGGCTTTAAATAGAAGTGCCAGCTTGGTGCTTCTATTTTTTTGTTTGCTTTTGAAGCGCTTTCTGATGTAATCTTATAATCAGTGCGTTAATTAACGATCTAGGAAGAGGCAAAAAGAGGCAAATAATGGATACAGTAAAAAATTATATCAGCGTGGCTTTTTTTGCTTTTTGGGGCGGCCTGGCCCGCTATGGCTTAACGGAAGCACTTTCCTTTTACGGGACGGTGATTGCCAACCTTTTGGGATGCTTTCTCCTGGCTTTCCTGACTTACTTTTTCCTGAGAAAGTCTGCTAGCCGGGCCTGGCTGACCACGGGCCTGGGGACGGGCTTCGTGGGAGCCTTTACGACTTTCTCCAGCTTTAACCTGGATGCCTTCAAGCTCCTGCTTGGTGGGCAAAATTTTGGAGCTTTGCTTTACTTTACCGGCACGATCGCGGCTGGCTTCCTCTTCGCCTGGGCAGGCAAGCAGGCGGCCAACTTTGCCGCGGACAAACTTTTGGAAAGGGGGTAACAAGATGATTTTCGCGGTTGGATTCGGCGCCAGCCTGGGGGCTGTGGCCCGCTACGGCTTGACCAGTTATGGTAAGAAGCACTGGATGCAGGGGACGGCCTTTCCTTGGCCGACTCTTTTGATCAATCTGACAGGGGCCTTTTTCCTGGGCCTGGCCTTTGCCTTGCGGCTGCCGGCTAGCGTTTATGCCTTCTTGGGCACCGGCGTTTTAGGCGGCTACACGACTTTTTCCACTTTGAACACGGAAATGGTCTCTTTGGCTGAAAACGAGCAAAAGCACGTCCTCAAGCGCTATTTGCTGGCCAGCTATCTGGGTGGGGCGGTCCTTTTAACTTGCGGATATTATCTTGGAAGCCTGCTATGAAAAAAAGCCAACTGATTCTGCGCAAGAGCCTGTGCAGCCTGGCAGCCATAATTTCCCTGGTCGCTCTTTTGAGCAGCCCTGTCACCTTTAAAATGTATGAGGTCAAGGACTATGCGTCCAGTTTGATCGACACTTTTGCCAACCAAAGCGATGGCAGTGCCATGTCGATCGCGGCCAAAGCCGCGGTAGAATCGGGTCTGAAGCAGGACCTGGTTGACCAATTGCCAGACAAGGTGGAGATTAGCGAGTCCTATCTCAGCCTCTACCGGCTAGTTTCCCGCTACCGGCAAAACAAGCGCCTGCAGTCCAGCGATTTAAAGCTGCCAGCCAAGAACAAGGTCCAGCTCTTTATGGATGACTTGATCCTCTATTTGGTCAACAGAGAACTGAAGGCACATGAAGGGGAATTGCAGCAGATTACGCAAATCTACCAGCTCTCCTTGTGGATCATCTGCGTCCTTTACCTGCTGGGCGTGGCCCTGCTCCTCTTCAACCGTTACTGGTCCTGGCTGCCTTTTGTGCTGGGAGCGGCTAGCGCCTTTGGCTTCCAGGTCTTTATTACCCATGCCTTGACGGAAATGGTTCAAAAGGAAGTTTACTCCAAGATGCTGTTCACCTATTCTTGGGGCAGCTGGGCCGGCTTTCTACTGGCCCTGGCCCTGGCTGTCTACCTTTTTTATCTGGATGTTTGCCGTTATCGGGCGAAGGGGAAGGCTAATAAGAATAAAGAAGCGAAAAATAATTAAAAAACTATGTTAAGAGTCAAGACGGCTAGTCTTGGCTTTTTTCATGCTGGGGAAAAAAGCTGTATTTTCTTATAGGAAAGCAGTCCTAGCTTGCTCTATTATAACAACTTTTATATAATATAAAGAATGGGTTAACACCAACCTGCCTCTGCAGCTTTAAATATAAATTGATTTATACTTAAAGCTTTTCGCCAGTTTGCAGGCAAACCGTGTTTATTAGGAGTGGTTTTATGAAAAAAAGCGCGAAGCAGGCTGAGCTGGCTAAAATCGCGCAGAGCGAAGCGCCAATAGCACTTTATCAATCAAAAAATAAGCAGATTACAGCTATAGCCGTGTCTAAGGGCCTGTGTGAGCTCTATGGCCTGCCGGCGGCTGAACTTAAACAGCTGCTGGATCAGGACCTGTTCGCGGGTCTGCATCCTGACGACCAGCCAGGCGTACGGGCCGACTTGACCTCTTTCATGAACCGGGACAGCAGTAGCTACCAGAGCATCTACCGGATCAAGCTGCCCGGCCAGGAAGACTATGTTTTGTTGCAGGCCCAGGGGAAGTTCTTAGAAGATACAAACTGCCTCCTGGTCTGGTATACGGAAATTTCGACCAGCCGCCTGCAGGAACTGACCACGGCTGACCGGCGGACCAAGCACCTGCTTGACGATCTGACCGGCCTGCCTAAAGCAGCCTACTTTTACGAACTGGCCGAGCTTGGCTGCCGGAAGCTTTTCAAAGCGGGCAAGCAGCCAGTCTTGCTGGCCTTCAACTTGATCGGCTTCAGTCACTTCAACCACCGCTATTCCTATATTGAAGGCAACCGTCTCCTGGTGGCCTTCGCTGACCTGGTCAAGCGGCATTTTAGCGGAGGTGCCTGCGGCCACTTCACGAAAGACGACTTTTATGCTTATACGTCCCATGACCATTTAGAAGAGCGGCTGAAAGATATCCTAAAAGAGAGCCGGCAGATCAATGAAGGCCGCAATCTGGCCATCCGTATCGGGGTTTATGACGCCAACAGCCTGGTTTATGAAGACATCAAGAAGGTCTGCGAATACGCCATGGTGGCCTGCAATAACAACCGCAAGGACGTTAAGGCCCACATTACTTACTTCACCAGCCAGAATCGGCAGAAGCTGGAACTGGAAAGCTACATTTTGTCCAATTTCGACCAGGCCTTGAGAGAAGGCTGGATTGAGCCTTTTTACCAGCCAATTGTCCGCATTTTAAACGGACAGAGCGGGAACTGGGAGGCCCTGGCCCGCTGGCGCAAACCAGATAGTGGGATGCTGCTGGATGAGCAGTTTATCCCGACTTTAGACCAGGCCGGGATCCTTTACCGGCTGGACTTGTACATGGCTGACAAGGTGATTGCCGATCTTAAGAAAATGCAGGAGAGGGGCCATCTTGAGCTTGCTGTCTCCCTCAACCTTTTCAGCTCAGAATTTGACCAGTGCAATATGGCTGAAGAGATTACCAGGAAGGTAAAAGAGAGCGGACTGTCGCCGGAATTCATCGTAATTGAAATCAGCAACGACACCCGTAATCTCAATGCCGACAAGATCCGGGAACAGATCGCCTTGTTCAAGCAAAACGGCTTCTCCGTCTGGGTGGACAATTTTGGTGAAGGCTACTCCTCAATTGGTTTGATCAAGGACAATGCCCCGGTTTCCTGCATTAAGTTTGATGCCAGCTTTATCAAGGATCCCGACCAAAAGCGGTCAAGGATTGTCTTGAAGAAGATGGTGGAACTGGCGGAAGAATTGGGAATCGACACACTCGTTGAAGGGGTAGAAAATGCCGACCAGCTTCTGGCCCTAAGGGAAATTGGCTGCGCGGCGGCTCAAGGCTACTACTTTGGCCAGCCCCTGCCTTTTGACCAGGCCTGGAAGAAGTGGGTTGAGGATCCGGAAGCCAACCTGGAGCGCTTCAGCGAGTCAGACTACTACAACAGCGTGGGGATGATGAGCCTGGAGCGGCCCCACTTTCTCCAGGAAAGTTACAAGAATGATTTGATCTTTGATGATCCAGACCCCATCTTAGACCGCTACTTTAAGGGGACCCCGCTGGGCTTTTTGGAATACAGAAACGGCAAGCTCTACTACTTAAGGGGCAATGAAGGCTATACCCGCTACCTGCTCAGCTGTGGGTCGGTCACCAAAGAAGAGATGGAAGAGCATCCCTTCACCATTGAGCTTAAATCAGTCGGTTCGCAGTTTTTCAAGGACCTCAAGGGCTGGATTGCTGAAGAATACTGGAAAAATCATAAGACTGAGTGGCATTACACCGTTCACAGCTATCCCAACAACCTTTATGTTGAGGGCTACCAGCGGATCCTGTCCTACAACCCGCACACGGATGCCTATGCCTTGATTGACGTTTTGACTTCCTACAATGCCAACCAAGTTTACCAGGACCAGGCACGGGATGACCTGGGTGTAACAGCCAACTTCAGCTTGAATGCCGACCAATACCGGGACATGCCCCTGCCATTTATCATCGTGGCTCCGATTTATCAGGAAAAGCGAGTGGTCGACATGCAGTGCATCTATGTCAACCAGGCTTATGCCGAAATCATAGGTCAGAGCCGGGAGAAGCTGCTGGGCAACAGAATGTCGAATTTTGTCAAGCAGAAGCTGGACTTCTGGATTAAGGTGATTTTTGGCACTAGTGACGGCGAAATCCGTCAAGGCACCTTCCATTCAAAGACAGGCCACTGGTATGAATACATTACGGCCAAGTCTTCAGTGCCGGAGACCCGGTCTTTAGTCATGATCAACATTGACGAGCAAAAGAGAAGCCAACATGAGATCAAGCAGAAACAGAATACGACCAATGAAATCGTCCAGCTGTCAGAAATCCTGAACGTTGAAAATGACAAACTGGAAACAGCGATCAGCAAGGGCCTGGCTAAGCTCGGCACAGACCTTGCCGCTGACCGGGTCGTCGTGATGGAAGGCGAGGGGCAGTATGCTAAAAATACTTATAGCTGGACCCGGCCTGGCTTAGCATCGGCGCAAAAGAAGCAGCAAAAGATCGACGTAGTCACGCTAAAAGTCAAGCTGCAGGAGCAGCTGAACCATGACAGCCTCTTTTTGACTGACCAGGCTGAAATTGTCAAACGCTTTCCGGAAATTATCGCTACTTATGACTCTGACTACCAACTGGAAAATGTCCTTTTGGCGCCATTTTATGAAAGTGGCCGGGTCCGCGGGGTAGTTGTAGTTGAAAACCTTGATACCGGCTTAAATATGGACTTTAACAATTTGATTGAACTGACAGCTGACTTCGTTGGCGCTAAAGTAATGGGCCGGAAATTGAAGCAGCAAAGAGATACTGACGTCTTGACCAAGCTGAATGACCGCCACCCTTACCTGGCCAAGCTGAACTACTATAAGAAATCTCAGGCTTCAAAAACAGTTGGCGTAGCCTTTATGGACTTGAACGGCCTTAAAGAGGCTAATGATGAGCTGGGCCATGATGCAGGAGACGAACTTTTGATTTCGGCAGGCCAGATCATCAGCCAGGCTTTTGGCCACGACCATGCCTACCGGGTTGGCGGGGATGAATTCGTAGTTTTGGATGACCAGAGCAGCCGGATAGAATTTGAGGCTCACTGCGCGGCTATTGAAAAGAGCCTGACCGTGCCTGGTGCTCCGTCGATCTCAATTGGGACTGAATGGTGCCCGGACTCCCACTATCTGGAAGATGCGGTCGAGAGAGCCGACTGGAAGATGCGGCGGCAGAAAAAAGACTTCTACAAGTCCCATAAACGCTATCGCTGATGTTGCTTAGGAGCAAAGGGGGAAGAGGTTTAATGATGAAGAAAAATAACCGCGCTATGGTTTATTCGCTGATCATGGCCTTAATTATGCTTGCTTTAGGCATTGTCAGCTTCTGGGGCCGGAATCAGGGCATCTTTGGCGGGATTTACGCGACTGCTCCTTTGACCAGCGCGAAAACAAACTGGACTGACAAGAAGGGCAAGGCAGTTAATTTAACAGAGCTGAAGCCGGATAAACAGGGGACGCTGACGATCTACTACCGCCTGCCTAAAAAATTGGACAAGCAGGACAAGCTCATCTTTTTCTCCAGATATATCAAGCAGATTGACGCTTATATCGGGAAAAAGAAAATCTACCACAGCCATCCGGAAATAGCGGCTGACTGGCTGAGCTTGACTGAGCACTATGAGAGTTTTACCAACAGCATTGAGCTGCCGGCAGAAGCGGCCGGCAAAACGGTCCGCTTAACCTTGAAGGGCTTTTACCAGCCGGCTGGCAAGCTTACCGCCTGCAGCCTGGGCAATGACGGGGCCTTTCTGGCCAACTATGTCAGAAAGAATGCTCTCCAGGTAGGGCTGGGCATCATTTCTGTCGTCCTGGGCCTGACCCTGCTGCTTTTTTCCATCTTCGCGCCTTTGACCAGCGCGTTCAAGCATAGCCTGGGTTACTACTCGGTGGCCTCGGTTTTATTTGCAATTTTGCAGATGCAGGAAGAGATGCAGCTGACGGTGCTTTTTGGCCACTACCATGTCTGGCGCCTGTTTACCTACCCGGTCATGATGCTCTTGCCGTTTTTACTGATTATGGCCATCAACGCGCAGCTGGAACATCCCAAGCTGGCTTACACTAACGCAGCTTTCGCCTTAAGCATGCTGGATTTGGCCTATGTCCTCTGGCGCTATTGGGGGAAGGGTAAAGACCTTGTCAGCGACAGGCACTTTTTGATCAATGTGGTTATTGCCGCTTTTGTCGGCGGGATTGCCATGATTTTTGCCGATCTCTACCAGACCCGCAAGGCAGAAAATGAAGAAAAGGCGGAAGAATTGAGCGAATCCGAGCAGGCCGCTTACAAGAACAGACTGCTGATCCATTGGTCTTATTTGGTGACTTATGTCATCATCCTTATCTGTATTGGCATCGACGGTTACCGCTATCTGGTGCTGAAACAGGGGATTGATGATTTCTCGATCCTCTTCTATGGCTTCTTCTTCACCCAGATTTTCATGTTTAGACAATACTTCTTGTCCGAATTGAGCAATATGGAGCAAAAGGGCCAGGACGACACATATGTGAAGATGGTCAACTACGACCGTTTGACCGGCCTTTATACCCAATACTACCTGACTCAGAAGATCAGCAAGGAGCGGGAAGAAGACCCATCAATCATGCCGGCTATCGTCTATATCAACTTGGCCAAGTTCAAGCTTTACAACGTGATCAATGGCCACGAAAAAGGTGATGAATGCTTAAAGCAGGTTGCCGAAATCCTGCGGGATATTTTTGGTCCGGATAACCTGGCCCGGTTCGGGAATGACCACTTTGTCGTCTTTGACCAGGATGATGACGGGGTCATGGACCGGATTGAAGAAGCTAACCGGCAAGTAGGGCAGATTGACTTGTCCTTCAAGCTCTACTTAAAGGCCGGGATCTACTATTCAGATGGCAGCAAGAGCATCGAAAATGAATGTGACTATGCCAAGACGGCTTGCGACGAGGTTAAGGACGGGGCAGAAAAATGCTACCGGGTCTACACCGATGAATTTAGTGAACAATCAGCCTACACCAAGTTTGTGGTTGACCACATTGATGAAGCGATCGCTAACGGTGACATCCAGGTCTACTACCAGCCGCAAGTGCACTTGATGAACGGCAAGTTGTCCGGCCTGGAAGCCCTGGCCCGCTGGAACGACCAGACCAGGGGCTTTATGTCACCGGGCCGTTTCGTGCCGGTTCTGGAAGACAGTAATTTAACTTACAAGCTGGACTTGTACGTCTTAGAAGAAGCAGCCAAATTGATCCGCCGGCAGCTGGACAGCGGCGGCAAGATCGTGCCGATATCCTTCAACCTTTCCCGGACGGACTTCGTGACCAGCGACCCCAACCAGGTTCTCCTGGATTTGGTTAAAAAATATGATATTCCCCGGGAAATGCTGCGGGTGGAAATCACCGAAACCATCCTGACTGGGGACCCGGTCAAGATCAAGAAGGCTATCGACCGCTTCCATGCTGACGGTTTCCTGGTCTTGATGGATGACTTTGGCAGCGGGGCCTCATCTTTGAACACTTTGAAAGAATACGGCTTTGATGAAATCAAGCTGGACATGATCTTCATGCGGAACTTTGATGACCGGAGCAAAAAAGTTATCAAACCGCTAATCTCCATGGCCAAGAGCCTGGGCGTCCATACCCTTTGTGAAGGGGTGGAAAGCAAGGAACAGATTGCCTTCTTGAAGGACGTGGGCTGTGAAGTAATCCAGGGTTATTACTACAGTAAGCCGAATACCTTCCAAGAAGTGGTTGACCGCCTGGAAGAACTAGGTGTTGAGTGGGAAGGGCTGGATGAAAACTCCTACTTTGAAATTGCCGGCCTGGTTGACGTCAATGTCGACCAGCCCCTGGCCATTATTGACTATGACCGGGAAAAGGAAGGCTTTGAAGCCTTTTATCTCAATAGTGCCTTCCGTTCTTTTGCCGCCCAGATCGGGGCGGTTTTGGATGGTGATAAGCAGCTTTCCTGGTATGACCAGGCCAGCCAGGCCAAGATGCTCAACTTTGCCAGATCGGCTGCCCGGTCAACCCATGAGAAGCTGACCAGCTTGAATGTTTCTGGCCGGGAATACCAGCTGAGCTTCAAGATGGTGGTCAACTCCCATGACCATACCCTCTTTAAGGTCCTGCTTTTATCCAGCCAGGCTGAAGAGAAAATGACCAGCTCCAGCGGCTATGAAGACCTGCCTTTGCCTTATCTGGTTGTCCGGCCATTTTATGATAAAGCCAGCCAGCAGGCGGACTGTGAATTTGTATTAGTCAACCAGGTCTTCAGTCAGCTCTTGCAGCTGCCGAAAAATGAAATATTGGGCAAGAAGATGACGGCGGCCTTGCCAGGCGAAGAGGTCCAGTGGTCCAGCCTGCCTTTGGAGGTTCTCCGGACTGGCCGGGCCAGCAGCCACCGTCTGTACAGCAAGCATATGGCGGCCTGGTGTGAATTCACGATTTTGCCGGCTGCCCAGCCGGCCTGCGTGGCCCTGGCCTTTACCAAGATAGAAGACAATGCTCCACGCCTGGCCGCCCTTAAACGGTCAGGAAGCCTGGCTGCCGAAAGCGCGGCCTTGGCCCGGACTTTGAACGGACCGGAAGACCATGCTTCTGAAATCAACTTCTCCTTAGTTGAAGTGGCTAGCTTGATTGCGCCAGAAAGAATCTACATGTTTTCTGCCGACCAGGGAAAGGCGGAACTTGAATACGAATGGACCCGGAAGACCAGTCTCATGGGCAAAGTTTCCGATGCTTTAGCGGAAAAAATTATTGCTTACTGTGAACAGCGGCGGGGCCAGCAGCCATATCTTTACGTCAGCGATATGGAGAGCCTCCGCTTTGACCGGGAACTTTACGAGCTGAACCGGAAGAATGTCCGCATCCTCTTATACCCGCTCTTTTCGGGCAAGACCCTCTTAGGCTATCTGGGAGTGGAAAACTTTGATGCTGACCAGCTGGCTTATGCCAAGGACCTGCTGGGCGAATACTCCCGCTATCTGGCAGCCAAGCTGAGCGTAGTTAACCGTTTGCGGCAATTGCCAGATCCGGCTGCCAGCGACCACTTGACTGGTCTTGGCGGGGCAAGTGCCTACCAGAGCAAGCTGGAAGAGCTGAAGAGTGACCGGCAGCCGGCAGCTTTGATCTACCTGGACCTCTATAATTTGCGCGACTACAATGCTGATCACGGCCCGCAGGAAGGGAACCTGCTTTTGCAGCAGACCGCAGACTGGCTGGGGGAAAGCTTTGCTGTTTCCCAGCTCTACCGGATCAGCGGGGAAGAGTTTGTGGCTGTCTTGCCGGGAGCCAGTGAGGCAGACTTAGAGGCCAAGCTGGAAGAGGTCAAGGACCGGCAGGCTGGAGAAGACCGGATCAAGCTGATCTGGACCGGCAAGGTCTGTGACTACCCAAGACATATCCTGGACGCGGCCAAGCAGCTGGACCAAGCTTTAAATGAGCGGAAATCCGAGCTCTACGCTGCTGTTAAGCAAGATTAAGAAGGAGACGCCAAGGCGTCTCTTTTTTCTTTGAAAAAGCTGCATGCTATAATATTTCTTACACTTTAGGGAAAGGTGACAAAAATGCGGAAAATTTTGTTTTTATGCCATGGCAACATTTGCCGGTCGCCAATGGCCGAATTTATTATGAAGCAGCTCCTGGCTGAAGCAGGCAAGGCTGACCAGGTCGAAGTTGCTTCCGCGGCCGTAACCGGCGATGAAATTGTTGGCGGGGTTGGTAATCCAATGGACCCCCGGGCTCAGCGGGAACTGGCCAAAAGCGGAGTGCCATTTAGCCAGCACCAGGCCCGGCTTTTGACCCGGGAAGACTATGACAAGTATGACTACTTGATCGCTATGGACAGTGAAAACTTCATGGCCATGAACCAGATCTGCGGGGGGGACCCAGATAGAAAGCAATACAAGCTACTCCAATTTGCCGGCAGCTTCGATGACATTGATGATCCCTGGTATACAAATGACTTTGACCTGGCCTTCCAAGAGATCAGCCGGGGCTGCCGGGGCTTGTTAGACCAACTTTAGGCGGGGAATTTACGAAAACGCTTAAAGCGAGTACAATTAAGGGTGTAAGTTGTAAGAAAATTTTTAATTGTTTCTAGCAATAGTAAGGATTTGTTTATGAGAAAGTATGTCATTTTGCACCCGACCAGCCGGATCTCCCGCCTGGTCATCAAGCACTTGCTGGCTGACCCCCAGTTCAGTGATGTGGAGCTGGAGCTTTTGACCCAGCGGCCGGAACTTTTGGCCGACCTGGCAAAGGCTGACCGGCTCAAGCTGACTGAAGGGGCGGCAACTGACCTGGACAAGATCCTGGCAGTTACCAAGGATGCTGACTTGGTCTTCTTAGGCAAGGTTGACGACAAGAAGTTCACGGTGATTAGCAAGAACCTGGTCAAGGCAAGCCGAGAAAACGGCTTTGACCGGGTTATCGAACTGAGCCTGGCCGGCCTTTACTATGAAATTCCTGGGGAATTTGGCACCTGGGTTGATGAATGGGTAGGCTCGGGCCGCTTTTTGCCAGCCAGAGAGGCCGCCCACCGCCTGGAAGAAGCTGACCTGGACTATACCTTGATCAGAATGCCAGCCTTGACCGACTGGCCAGATGTCAAGTACTCCTTGACTGGCCGCTATGATGAATTCGTCGGCACCTCTGTTTCAAGAGCCAGCGTGGCTGACCTGGTCTTGCAGATCATGGCTGATCCAAGCCAGTACTCCCGGGCCAGCGTTGGCATCTCCCAGCCGGAAACGGCGGGTTACGTCCGGCCAGTTTACTAAAATAAGCCAGAGAAAAAGGCCTGCACGCGCGTGCAGGCCTTTTTGGTTTTATATTGTTTCTTAGCGGTTATTGTCTTTACTTGTCGGCTTTTGCCCCTTTTGGCAGGCGGCGGCCAATCAGCCAGACAGCCAGGAGGGCAATGACTGATTCAATGACAATGTAGAGGGCCCGCAGCTTGATAGTGGTCCCGCCCAGCCAGACATTGAAGACGATTGAGCCCAAAACCAGGGCAATCATCCAGGTCCATTGCTGCCTGTCAAAGGCCAGGCCATATTCTTCTTCTCTTCTGCGGATGCCCGGAAAGATCCCGCCCAGGCCGATCAAGACCAGGCAGGCTACGATGTTGATGGAGAGTTCATACCACCAAACCCAGCTGCCTTCCTTGACGTCTTGCGGCATGAAGCCTAAGACCGTGGCGACAGCCGTGACGGCCAGGAGGGCAAAACCGACCCACCAGGCCAGGGTGTTGTTTTTAATGTAGCGGTAAACTGACGGGTACTTGGAAGAGTTTTTGCCCCGGACCTTCATAAAAGAGTAGAAGATCCAGCAGGTAACGGCTGGAGAGATGATCCCGTTCAAGTTCAAAAGCCAGTTGAAAATGTCGTTCATGTCAGGCAGGAAAATCCCCAGAACCATGATGAAGCCGCTCAAAAAGACAGTCAGAATGTAGCCGTTGATCGGCAGGCCGTCCTTGTTGGTCTTCTTGAGGAAGTTCGGCATGTACTTGTCTCCGGTGTCGGAGATCAGCATTCTGGTCATGGCGTCCAGCAAAACGGACAAGAGGGCCACATTGTAGAAGAAGGAGGCCCAGGCGTAGATGTAGACAAACAAGTTGCCCACGCCGAATTGCTTGCCCATGGCGCCGAAGACATAGTATTCACCGTTCATCTTCAAGTCGTTTGGCATGTGGTTGGCATCGATGTAGATGCCCAGGGCAATTGAACCGAAGATGGTCAAAAAGCAGGTCATGAGGGCCAAAGCGATCATGGCCTTAGGGAATTCCCGCTTGGGGTCCTTCATCCGGGTCACGTATGGGGCGACCAGCTCAGACCCGTTGACGGCATAGATCAGCATCCCCACGGTTGAGAAGTATTTAAGGTCAAACTTGGGGATGATGGTCTTCCAGGTAAATGGCGTCGCGGTTTTGCCGCCGGACTTGGCCAGGCCGGCAAAGGCCAGAAGCACGAAGAGGATGGTCATGATGAACATGGCCCAGCCCCCGATGTTGGACAAGACTTCCATTGATTTGGAGAATTTGTGTTCCAGCAGGGTCAAAAGGATAAAAATGACAAAGGTGATGGCCGTAAACATGGCCGTTGAGAGGAATTTCGGGTCTTCAAACTCGTCAGTCCCGGTCAGCCCCCAGCCAACATCGACCAGGAGGCAGTTGGCCGTGTCGACCACGTAAGGAATCGAAGCGGCCCAGTAGGTCCAGGCCGTGAAGTAGCCTAAAAATTCACCGTCAGTGGCTCTGACCCAAGAGGAGAGGCCGCCGCCTTCATGGTTGAAAACTGAACCTAAGTGGCCAACGATCAAAGCGTAAGGAACCACATAAAGGAACATCATCAAAACCCAGGAGGTGATGACCGCCATCCCTTGGTTTTGGAAGTTGTACATGATGTCTTCCAGCCCGATGACCGTGACAAAGGCCATCATGGCTAAAGTCTGCCAGGAAATATAATTTCCCTTTTTATCTAATTCGTCCATAAAAAATCCTTCCTGTTAATCAAACTGTCCTAACAAGAAGCCAGGCCCGGGGACTTGTTTAGCGATACCATTTCCATCTCCAATCTAGCAATTATTAAGCTTTTTTAAAGCAAAATCTATTTTACAGTACTTATAAGGGCAAAAACAGCCTTTTAGCAATGATAGCGGTTGCTGGACGAATATTTTGAGCAGAAGATTTCCTATCTTTTTTGTTTGGAGTACAATTAAAGGCAAGTTAAAATTGATGAGGTGATTTTATGGAGAAAAAATTAGACAGCGCGATTTTCGCGGGCGGCTGCTTTTGGTGCATGGTCGCTCCTTTTGATACTTTGCCAGGTATTGAGAGCGTCACGGCGGGCTACACGGGCGGGCACGTGCCTAATCCGACTTATGAACAAGTTTGCAGCCATACGACTGGACACACGGAGGCGGTCAAGATCGTCTTTGACCCGGAGCTCATGTCTTATGAGGACTTGCTGGGCTACTACTGGCAGGTGACGGACCCGACTGACGCCAGCGGCCAGTTCCAGGACCGGGGGGACAACTACCGGCCGGTGATTTTTTACAATTCACCAGAGCAGAAGGCGGCAGCAGAAAAGTCCAAGCAGGAACTGGCGGAAAGCGGCCGTTTTGATGATCCGATCGTGACCAAGATCGAACCGGCAGCGCCTTTTTACGAGGCTGAAGACTACCACCAGCAGTTCTATTTAAAGCATCCAGACCGCTACGCGGCTGAAGAAGCCGGCGGCCGGGCCCAGTTTATCAAGGAGCACTGGGGCAAGTAGGCGTATGGGGGATGGCATGAAGAAAGGTTTAGTGATGGAGGGCGGCGCCATGCGGGGCCTGTATACGGCCGGGGTGACGGACGTCCTCATGAAATACGGGATCAAGTTTGACGGGGCGGTTGGCGTTTCAGCCGGAGTGGCCTTTGGCTGCAACTATAAGTCCCTGCAGCCCGGAAGAGTTTTACGCTACAACCTCCGCTATGGCAGCCGGCCCCAGTTTAAGAGTTGGCGGTCCTGGCTGAAAACCGGGGATCTCTACGGGGCAGACTTTTGCTACTACACTTTGCCGGAAGTACTGGATCCTTTTGATACCGCGGCTTTTGCCAGAAACCCCATGGACTTTTGGTGCGTGGCAACGGATGTGGAGACGGCCCAGCCGGCCTACCACAAATTGACCACCGGCAAGGGGCGGGACGTGGCCTGGATCCGGGCTTCAGCCTCGATTCCCGTTTTCGCCCGGCCGGTTAAAATCGGGGGCCACGCATACTGGGACGGGGGCGTCAGCGACTCCATCCCGGTCCGCTTTCTGTTGGACAAGGGCTATGACAAGGCAGTGGTCATTTTGACCCAGCCGGCTGGCTATCAAAAAGCGCCATCGCGTCTGCAGCCAGTCGTTGACCGGGTCTTGAAAAAGTACCCGGCTGTCGTGGCGCGCCTAAGGCAGCGGCATTTGGAATATAATGCCTGCCTGGCTTATATCGCCAAAGAGGAAGCAGCCGGCCGCCTCTTCGTCTTCCGGCCCAGCCAGGGGATCGACGTCAGCGCCATGGAAAAGGATCCTGGCCGCCTTAAGGCGGTCTACCAAGTCGGCGTGAGGGATGCCAAGCGGCAATTGGCGGCCTTGAAGGAATTTTTACAAGATTAAGCATAAAAAATGGTGACTGAGCTAAGGCTCAACCACCATTTTAATTTGCACTTGTTAAGTGTTCTCTCTTTATTCTCTCTTTATTCTCTCTTTATTCTCTTTTTCTTTTAGTCGCCGAACTTGGCCAGCTTCTGGTAGTTATCCAGCATCCAGTCGGCATAGCTGACCTTGTTTGGCATGGTTTCGCGGACTTCCACGATCGGGATGCCCTGCTTCTTGGCCTTCTTGACGAAGGACTTGACCGTGTCGGAGCTGGCCTGGGTGTTGTTGACGAAGAAGGCGATCTGCTTTTTCTTGATGGCTTCATTCATCTGGGCGATCACGGCCGCGCTCGGGTCGGTTTCCTTTTCAGTAGCTTCTTCAAAGTTCTTGTTGCCGATCTTGAAGCCGGTCCGCTCTAAAGCGTAGTCAAAAACCGGCTCGCTGACGAAGACCGGCTTGGCCTTGCTGCCCTTGATTCCGTCAGCAACTTTTTCGATCTTGGCGATCTTCTGCAAATACTTCTTGCCCTGGGCCTGGTAGTAGCTGGCGTGCTTTTTGTCAAGCTTGCTGAGCTTCTTGACCAGGTAGGCGACGTACTTTTTCGGCATATTTAAGTTGTACCAGATGTGAGGGTTGGCGCTGGAATCCAGCTGCATCAAGTCTTCCCCAACCTTGACGGCCTTCTTGCCATTAGAGGCGGCCAGGTTGCCCATCCAGCTGTCATAGCCCATCCCGTTGGCAACGATGATGTCGGCGTCAGCCAACGTCTTGGCCGCATTGGTCGTCGGCTCATAGTCATGGGGATCAGAGTTGCCGTTGGCGATCAAGGCGGTAGCCTTCCCGTACTTGCCGACGATATTTTGCGCGATGTCGGCGTAAATGTTGGTCGAAGTTACAATCTTGATCTGGCTGCTGGAACTTTGTTCATCCTTGGCGCAGCCTGCTAAAAAGAGAGTGGCCAAAAGCAAAATTGGCCAGATAATTAACTGTCTGTGTTTTTTCTTCATGTCTTCTCCTTTCAAGATCTGCAGCTTGCCTGCAAATCATATTAGAATACGATAAAAATAGCCAAAAGTCAATAAGAATGACGAAAATAATGGTAAAATAAACGACATGAATGATTTTAAGTTTAGCAAAAGAGAAAAGACTTACCTCCTCCTGGCCCTGGCCGTCTTGGTCATGCTCTTCATCTCAAGCTCGATGACCTACCATGAGCAGAAGATGAAGGCTGGTTTTATCCATACCTACCTGGGCTGGCTGGAAGATTTGATCCACCGGCTCAATATCTATTACGGCGGGGTCTGGCACAATGTCAAGACCGACGGGGCAGCCGGCTTCACCCAGTTCGTGGTCCGGAAGCTGGCCCACTTTACAAGCTACTTCTTCTATGGTCTTTTTGCCTATTTGGGCTTAAGAAGGGCTTTCGTTATCAAATGGACCGGTCCCTTCTTTGTCTGGGCCAGCGCCTTTGCCTTCGCCGCCATGGATGAGTTCCACCAGTTCCTGACCGGGGACCGGACCCCCAGCGTGCACGACGTGATGCTGGATGCCAGCGGGGCCTTTTTGGCCATTGTTTTGGCGGTAATTTTTTATCAAGTCAAGCAGGGCAGGGAGCGAAAAAAGTCGTCCATTTAGGGGCTGAAACCGTTGAATTTCTGCCCTTCCTGAGTTATTATAAAAAAGTTGATTATATTAATTACAGAAAGAAGGATCCTAAATGTCAGGACATTCAAAATGGCACAATATTCAAGGCCGCAAGAATGCGCAAGACGCTAAGAGAGGGAAGGTTTTCCAAAAGCTCTCCCGTGAAATTTACATGGCTGCAAAGAGTGGTGGTCCTGACCCTTCAGGTAATCCAAGCTTGCGTTTGGTCATTGACAAGGCACGGGCTGCCAACATGCCAAAGGACAACATCCAACGGGCTATCAAGAAGGCTGAAGGCAACTCAGACGAACACTACGATGAAGTAACTTACGAAGGTTACGCACCGGGTGGTGTTGCCATCCTTGTTGAAGCCTTGACTGACAACAAGAACCGGACTGCCTCATCCGTACGCGTGGCCTTCACCCGCAACGGCGGCAGTCTTGGTGCTACTGGGTCAGTTGCCTACATGTTCGACCGCAAGGGCTACATTGTAATCGACCGGTCAACTACTGACGCGGATGAAGACCAAATGCTGATGGACGTCATGGAAGCCGGCGGCGACGACCTGCAAACCAGCGACGACGCTTACGAAATCTACACTGACTCCAAGAGCTTCACTGCTGTCCGCGATGCTTTGGAAAAGGCCGGCTACCAGCTGGCAGTTTCTGAACTGACCATGGTGCCGCAAAACACCACTCCAGTTCCAGCAGACAAGAAGGAACAATTCGAAAAGCTGGTTGACGCTTTGGAAGACGACGATGACGTTTCCAACGTTTACACCGCTGCAGCTGACGAAGAAGAATAATTAAGCTGTAAATAAGCTATACAAAACGCGACTTTCTGAGGAAAGCCGTGTTTTTTTTATGCTCTTTTGCGATTTTTTGGAAAAATTTTGACTTCTCAGAAAAAAATCGCGACTTTTGGCGTACTAGTAAGTGGAGGAGGAAAAAAGAGAAAGGAGGACCTTGTGGAAGTTGCAGACAAAGCCCGGCAAATGCTGGAAGAGGCGGTCAAGATCAGGGCCAGCGACATCTTTTTCCTGCCCAAGAAGGGCGGCTACAAATTGCGTCTGCGGGCAGGGGATTTGGAGGAAAGGCCGTCCCTGACCATGGAAGCGGGCAATGAATTAGTTAACTGGTTTAAGTACCAAGCCGAAATGGATATTGCTGAACACCGCCGCCCCCAGGTTGGCAGCATGGCTGTAAATTTGGCGGGGCAGGACTACTGGCTCCGCCTCTCCAGCGTGGGCGATTACCGGGGGCAGGACTCATTGGTCATCCGGATCATCTATGCTTTGGGGGAGAGCCGGTACTTTTTCCCGGACCAGTTCAGGGACCTGGTGGACCTTTGCCGGCGGCGGGGGATGATCGTGACCAGCGGGCCGACGGGATCGGGTAAGACCACGACTATGTATGAACTAGCCAGAAAGCTCAGCCAGACGAAAATGGTGATGACGATTGAAGACCCGGTGGAAGTGTATGAGGATAGCTTTTTTCAAGCCCAGGTCAATGCCGGGGCTGGGATCAGCTATGCCAGCCTTTTAAAGGCGGCTCTCCGTCACCGGCCGGACGTCTTGATCATCGGTGAAATCCGTGATGAAGAGACGGCCCACTTAGCGGTTGACGCGGCATTAAGCGGCCACCTGGTTTTAGCCACAGTGCATGCCAAAAGTACCTACCAAACCATTTCCCGCCTGGAGAGCCTGGGGGTTAAAAATAATGAGCTGGTCAACTGCTTGACGGCGGTTTCCTACCAGCGCCTGCTGCCGGGCAAAAAGGGGCCGGCTTGCCTGCTGGACTTGGCCAGCCGGGAGGACTTGCTGGCGGCTTTGGGGCAATCCGTCAGGGGAAATTTCGCGGCTTGGGAGGAGAACTTGAGCAGGCTGGTGGAGAAAGGAGAGATAAGCGCGGATGTGGCAAGGCAATATAAAGGCGGCTAAGCTGAAGCAGAGTGAGCAGGTGGAGCTCTTGGCCTTTTTGGCAAACTGTTTAAAAAACGGCTTTTCCTTGACCAAGAGCTTGCAGCTCTTGCCCCTGCTTTGGCCTAAGCGGAAAAAGCAGCTGGCCCGGCTGGATGAAAAAATGCGGCAGGGAGAAGAACTAGGTCAGCTTTTGGCGGGCCTGGGCTTTAACAAGACGACGGTGACCCAGCTGGACATGGCACTTAGCCAAGGGCGGCTGGATGAATCCCTGGCCCAGCTGGCCCTTTTGGGGCGGATGAAGAATGAGCAGGTCAAGAAGCTGGAGGGAGAGCTGGCTTACCCGGTCGTTTTGGCAGGGATGATGACCTTGATTTTAATCTTCATGCAGAACTTTTTGTCGGTAGAATTTGTTGGCAGTTCCGCTAAGCAGGGGGACCTGCTCTTGCTAGTTTTAGTTTTTTTGCTGGTTTTGGTCATCATGTTAGTCCTTATCGTGGCAGCTTACATGAAGAAGCAGGACTACCAGTCTTTCAAAAAGCTCCTGGCCTGGCCAGTTTTCGGGCCAGTGGTGGCCTTGTATGGCCAGTATTTGATCTCTTATGACCTGGGCATGCTTTTGGCCAGTGGCTTTTCCCTGCAGCAGATGTGTGACTTTGCCTGCCGGCAGGCTCCGGGGTCACTGCAAGAAGAAGTGGGCAGGCGGGCAAGAGACGAGATCTTGCGGGGCAAGAAAGTGGAAGAGGTCATCCAGAAGGAGCCATTTTTGAGCCAGGACCTCTTGATGCTGCTGCAGGCGGGCAGTGAACGGGAGGAACTAGGCCGGCAGTGCCTGCTTTTGTCCCGGCTTTTGTTCAACCGCCTGCGTCAGAAGCTGTCCAAGCTAATTGTCAACGTGCAGCCGGTCTGCTTTATCTTGATCGGCCTGTGCATTATCGGGATGTATTTGAAGCTGCTTTTGCCGATTTACGACAGTATGCAGCAGCTTTAGTTTTGCGGAGGAAAAAGCAAATGAAACATTTAAGACGGTTCTGGCCAAAGCGCCAGCGGGCTTTTACTTTAATTGAAATGGTGATTGTGGTCGCGATTATCGCGACTTTGGTTCTTTTGATTTCGCCAAATTTGCTGGCACAAAAGGATCGTGCTGATAAGCGGACTAACGATGCTTTTACCACGACCATTCAGAGCCAGGTAGAGCTATATGAAGAAAATACGGGCAAGAAGCCGGCCTCTTTCCAGAAAATGGTGGATGCACATTACTTGACGCAAAAGCAGGAGAAGCAGGCTGAGGAAAAGAAGCTGGCGATCGGTGACTTCGCCAAGAGCGGAGAATGAGGCAGAAGGGCTTCAGCCTGCTGGAAACGGTAATAACCTTGGCCGTCGCGGGGATGCTGCTGGGCATCGGGGAGATGAGCTTGCAAGGCTTTGAGGATAAGATCAATTTTGACCGCTTCTGCCGGCAGGCGGCGGGACTTTTTCAAGAGAAAATCAGAAGCGCCGCTATTATGGGGAAAAGGGTCGTGATCTACAACCAAAGCAGTCAGGGCAAACTAGAAGTCATTCAAGACGGCCAGCATGAGTGCCTCAAGATTCCGGATGGAGTTTCGGTCTATACATCTTTCAGCAATAAAACCGGCTTCAACATCACCGGTGACGGGACCACCAGCCAGCCGTTTACCTTGAAAATCGTAAAAAACGATAAGGGGAAAGAGGAGTATGTCAAAAAATATACCTTTTTGCTGTCGTGGGGGAAGATCAATGAAAAGTAAACAGGAAGGCTTTTTGGCCCTGGAGGCAGTAGTGGCTCTGGCCATCGTCTGCATCGCGCTAACAGCCATGGTGACCTGCCTCAGCGGGCTGAAAAAACTAGAGCAAGAGTCAAGCCAGCGGGCCAACCAGGCCCTGGCCTACCGGATGTTGAAAGAGTGCCCGGTCAAGCGGGTCAAGGTCAGAGACCACGAGTATATCTTGACCGGCAAAGGAGACCTGTATGATGAAACCCAGCAGAAGATTTGCCAGAAGTAGGGCTTTCAGCTTACTGGAAACCATGGTCGCCCTTTTAGTGACGGTGATTTGCTTGTCTCTTTTGTCATCGTGCCTAAAGCTTTTTACCCTCTTTGAAAAAGACCGGCACGACCCCAATGAACTGGTCTTCTCTTATGTCCAGTTCGCCAAGTTTTTGAAAAAGGACAGCCAGCGGACTTATATTGATTTTGACTATACCAATCCCCTAAAAATAAAGTTTATTAAAGAGGAGAAAAAGAAAGACAAGCAGGGGGAAGAAAAGATAGACAAAGCTGGCTATGTTCTGGAGATGGACAATGGCGGAAATAATCTTCGGGTCAGAAGATCCGGGACAGACGGCGGCAACATGACCCTGCTGCCAATCTGGGGGGCAACATTCGCGGCCAAGGATGGCTTGATGGAGGTCCATATCAATGAAAAGGGGAAAAGGTCAATTTTGTATTTTAAAGTCGATAAGGCGCCGGAAAAAGAAAAGAAGTCTGAGAAAAAGACTGAAGATCAGAAAACAGACCAGGTTAAGCCGGCAAAGGGGGAGCGCCCTGCTGACCAGCGTGCTGCTGCTAGCCACGACCATTCTGTTGATTGAAAGCTATCTGGACGCTTATAAGCACGTTATCCGGATCAACCAGCTGCTGGCAAATTACCTCTGGGGCGGGTGAAATTTCTTGCACCCTTCCTTGTAAATCATTAGAATTGGTATGTATTGCAAAGAAGGGTGGACTTAAGTCATGAATAGAATTGAAGAACTGTTTGGGCAGACTTTAGAAGCAGTCGAATGCCTGCAAGAAGCCTTGAACGTATCCTTGGTTGATGCCTTGGTGGAAACTTTTGACAACCTGGAAAGCGGGGAAATCCGCGTGGAAATGGGGGCCCCGGACCAAAAGACGGTGGCTGAGCTTAAGGAACGCTACGCGGCTTTGGACTACAAGAACTGGTCAAAGGCCCAGAAAAAACAGGTCTATGGTCTCCTGGTCCTTAAAGCCATCAACGATGACGGCCGGGATGCCAACCAGATGCCGACTCCGCCGCTTTTAGCCACGGTCTTGACCCTGTTTATGGACAAGCTCCTGCCTAAGAAAAAGCAAGTCCTGCTGGACCCGGCAGTTGGCAGCGGCAACCTGCTCTTCTCAGTTGACCAGCAATTGGCTGCCCAGAACCATTCAGCAGACCGCTTTGACCTGGTTGGCCTGGACAATGACGAAGAGATGCTTAACTTAGCCGACGTGGCCGCCCACTTGGCGGGGTTAAAAGCAGACTTTTACTGCCAGGATGCCTTGACCGACTGGCCAGTCAAGCCAGACGTAGTGGTCAGCGACCTGCCGATCGGCTTTTATTCTAACGATGATAATGCCAAGAATTTTGACCTCCGGACCAAGGAGGGGCACGCCTACGCGCACGTCCTCTTCGTTGAGCAAATCGTCAAGAACCTGGCTGAAGACGGCTTTGCCTTCCTCCTGGTGCCGCAGAACATGCTGACCGGGACGGTTGGGGCCGGATTTATGCCATGGCTGGCCAGCAAGGTCCACCTGCAGGCGATCGTGCAATTGCCAAGCAGCTTATTCCAAAGCAAGATAAGTCAAAAAAGTATCCTTATCTTCCAAAACCACGGCCAAAGCAAGCCACCTAAGGAAGTTTTGCTCACAAAGCTTGAGAATCTGAAGAAGGAAGAATCTTTGGTAGCCCTTAATATTAAGCTGAACGAGTGGTATACTAAAAAAGATAATTAAGTTTGTGAAGTGAGTAAAAGGAGTTTTTTAATAATGGATAAGATTTTAGCAATCAACTCTGGTTCATCTTCATTTAAGTATAAGCTGTTCTCATTAGCCGATGAGAGTGTCTTAGCTTCTGGGCTGGGCGACCGTATTGGTATCGATGGTTCAACCTTTTCGATGAAGTTGGCTGATGGAAGCAAGCATGAAGCCGAAGTTGACCTGCCAAATCAGGAAGTAGCCGTGCAAACCCTGCTTGACTGGCTGAAGGAATACGGCGTTATTGCAGACGTTAAGGAAATTGTCGGCGTTGGCCACCGGATCGTGAACGGCGGGGAATTGTTCCCAGACTCAGCAATCATCGACAAGGACAACATCCACAAGATTTTCGACTTGACTGACTACGCTCCTCTGCACAACCCTGCAGAAGGCCGTGGCGTTCAAGCCTTTATGAACATTCTGCCGGACGTGCCGCAAGTCGGCGTCTTTGACACTTCCTTCCACCAGTCAATGGACGAAGTACACTACATCTACTCCTTGCCATATGAATACTACGAGAAGTACAAGGCCCGTAAGTACGGTGCCCACGGCACTTCTGTCCGCTACGTTTCCAGCAAGGCTGCTGAACTCCTGGGCAAGGACCTCAAGGACCTTAAGCTGGTTGTCTGCCACCTGGGTTCAGGCGCTTCAGTTACTGCAGTTAAGGATGGCAAGTGCTACGATACTTCCATGGGCTTCTCACCTTTGGCTGGGGTAACCATGGGGACCCGGTCAGGCGACGTTGACCCGTCAGTTCTGCAGTACATCATGAAGAAGGAAGGCATCACTGACTTCAACGAAATGATCGACATTTTGAACCACAAGTCAGGCCTGTTGGGCATCTCCGGCGTCTCCAGCGACATGCGGGACATCAGAGAAAGCAAGGACAAGCGTGCCAAGCTGGCTGATGCTGTCTTCGTTAACCGGGTAGTCCGCTACGTCGGCTCTTACATTGCTGAAATGGGCGGGGCAGACGCGGTTGTCTTCACTGCCGGGATCGGCGAACACGATGATGAAGTTCGTGAAGAGGTCATGAAGGCATTGTCCTTCATGGGCGTTGACTTTGACGAAGCAGCTAACAAGGCTGGCGACGAAGGCTTCATTACCAAGGAAGATTCCAAGTTGGCTGCTTTGATTATTCCAACTGACGAAGAATTGATGATCGAACGTGACGTTGTCCGTTTGGCCAAGCTTAAGTAAAAGTTTTTAAGCAGAATATTTGAGGGCATGGTCATTTTTTGCTAAAATGATCATGTTCTCTATTGTGGGGATGTTTTGGGATTCGACAGGCGCAGACCCGCGCTGGTTGCGATTCGTAGGTTACGTCTACGTTAAAACGTTAAACAGTTTAAATTAACTGCAAACGAAAACTCATACGCTGTAGCTGCTTAGTTCAGCCCAGCTGCCAATAGACTGCCTACCCGTGGCGGTCTTGCGGTATCAACCTTACGGGATACGCTGGCTTATCACACCTGAATGAGCTGGAAGAGACTAACAGGTTAGCCGTGGCTGTTTGGCCCTGTCATATGGCGTTTTGCCCCGGTGAAGCTTAAATAATATGACTATGATCGTAGAGATTAGTGACGGGATGCGTTTGGACAGGGGTTCGATTCCCCTCATCTCCATTTAGCCAGTGCTATAATCATTGGTATTACAGCATTTTTACACCATATCGGGAACCGAGCATCAAAAAAGACACGTAAGTTTAAAACTACGTGTCTTTTTTTGTGGAATTTTTATCTTCCAAAATGAAAAAATTCTCCAATATATGCAACGATAAGCTGGAAAGAGCGGTATAGTGTAAGAGATAAGTGTTTAGAAGGTGTAACTAAAGGGGGAGAAATGAAAATGATTTTCCAAAGATGGCCACTGGAATAAAATAACAAATGCAATAAATCGCAAAGGGATCAAGAGTATAATTAAAAGAGTAGAAACTATTGTTTTGACTGTAAATACACTTTTTAGTGCAGGAGGCCAACAATGAAACTCAAAGAATTCTTGCTAGGAGCTTACAGCTGCCAGAAAGTCAATGACAAGGGCAGGACCAAGCTCAAGGTCGACCTTTCACCAGGCTTGCTGCCAACGGCACTTTTTGTCTGGGTGGTTTACAAATTCTTGACCAGCGGCGATGATTAAAAGCAAACTTTTTTCTTGTAGGAATTAAGTGAAAAACTATATAATTGTGTCAAGTAGCCCCAAACTTGTGAGTTGAGTTTCAAGCTTTTTTCACAGAATGATTGGTGGCTTTTGATACTTTTTTGCTACGATTATAATATAGTGCGGATTGCACAATTTTTCGGTAAGAGGTTAAAACATGAAGATCTTAATGGTAGAAGATGACAAGTCAGTTTCACAAATGATGGAATTGTTCTTCAAGAAGGAAGGCTGGGAACAAGTTTCCGCCTACGACGGTGAAGAAGCAGTAGAAATTTTCCAGACTCACCCGCGGGACTTTGACATCATCAATTTGGACTTGAATCTGCCAAAGAAGGATGGGATTCAAGTGGCCAAGGAAATCCGCCGGATTTCTGAAACTGTCCCGATTATTATGCTGACGGCCCGTGACAGCGAATCTGACCAGGTTCTCGGCCTGGGCGTCGGGGCTGATGACTACGTAACCAAGCCATTCAGCCCAATCGCCTTGATCGCCAGAATCAAGGCCCTGCACCGGCGGGTAATGCTGGAAGGGCAACCAAGAAACCTGCCGAAGAACATCCCAAGCAACGACTTTGACTTGGAAACCAACCACATCCGGATCTCCAAGAGCCGGCGGGAAGTCTACTTCGACGAAAACCGGGTTGAAGGCTTGACGCCAAAGGAATTCGACCTGCTCTACACCATGGCCCAGAAGCCAAAGCAGGTCTTCTCCCGGGAACAGCTCCTGGAACTTGTTTGGGGCTATGAATACTTCGGTGAAGAAAGAACTGTTGACGCCCACATCAAGAAGCTGCGCCAGAAGCTGGAAAAGTCCGGCCCGCAGATCATTCAAACCGTCTGGGGCGTGGGTTACAAGTTTGACGACTCACAGGTTAACGCATGAAACTGATTTATCAGCATATTCTGAGCTTTTTGGTAGTCATTTTAACCTCGGTCATGATCATTGGCTTTTCAACGATCAACTACCAGAAGGGACAAGCCTATCAAAGCAACTATACGCGCTTGGAAAGTTATGCCGAGAATCTTTCGACCCTGCAGCTGTACTCTAAAAAGATGCAGACCAAGAACTCACCGTCGGTTTTTTCCGCGGATTTCCTGCAGAAGTTTTCCTTCGTCATGCGGGATGAAAATCTTAAACTGTTTTTGATGGACAAGAACTTTAAGACGACTTATCCCCTTGGCGGCTACGACATCTTGAAGAAGTCAGCCAAATCGATGTTGAAGAAGGGGCAGGTGGTCCGGATCAAAGACGACCACAGCAGCGAGCAGCATGACCTTGCCCCGAAAATCCAGGGCCGGGTAAAGCGCGATGGATTAAGAAAGCGGAGCAACCGCCTTTTTGCCGCTGAAAGTTATACCTGGGTCGTGGTTCCCCAGGTCCAAGGATCCGGGTCAAATAAGAAGGTCGTCGGGGCCATCATGATCGGTTCCCGGGTCAAGGATGTCCTGCAGACCGTGAGTCAGGCCAAGGCAAACCTGGCCAGAGCCCTGGTGATCACCTTCGCAGTCAGCTTGATCTTGAGCTTTATTCTGGCCTACTACCAAACTGGCCGGATCAAGAAGCTCTCCCTGGCTGCCCGCAAGGTTGCTGACGGTGACCTGGACGTCCAGGTTGACCACCGCCATGCCGATGAAATCGACGACCTGGCCGAAAACTTCAATGAAATGGTCCGGTCTCTGAAGGCCTCAAATGAAGAAGTCAAGGCCCAGGAAGAGCGGCGGGACCAGTTCATGCAGGATGTGGCCCACGAAATGCGAACGCCTCTGACGACGATTAATGGCCTTTTGGAAGGGATGAAATATGATGCCATCCCAGAAGAATCAATTCCAGAGTCCATTGACCTCATGAGCCGGGAAACCAAGCGCTTGATTCGCCTGGTCAATGAAAACCTGGACTACGAAAAGATCAGAAGTGGAAAGATCCAGATGATGAAGTCCCAGTTCAATGCCCGGACCATCATGAATGATGTTCAGCAGCAATTGACCCAGAACGCGGCCAAGAATGGGGACAAGATCATCCTTGATGCTCCGGAAGATTTGCCGGTTTATGCTGACCAGGACCGCTTCAAACAGATGTTGGTCAACTTGACCCAGAACGCTATCCAGTTTACCAATAACGGGACGATTACGCTTAGGGGCCGGCGCTTCCAGCATGGGGCGACCTTCAGTGTTCAGGATACCGGGATTGGGATGACCCAGGAGCAAACCAAGTATATCTTCGAACGCTTCTATAAGGCTGACCCGGCCCGGGCCCGCTACGGCGGCACCGGTGAATCCGGCCTGGGCTTGTCGATCGTCCTCTCTTTGGTCCGCCAGCACGGCGGGGAAATCAAGGTTATTTCCAAGCCGCATGAAGGCTCGACCTTCATGATCACCCTCTTTGACCGGGGGCATGAGAAGCACTATGAGAGAAAAGATAAAAAGGACAAGAAAGAATCCAAAGATAAAGATTAGCGACTAAAAAAGCTTACCGGCTGCTGCAGGTAAGCTTTTTGCTTCTTCTATTTAGTTTTCTTGCTGCTAGCTTTACTTAAGCTGGAACTTCTACTAGAACTGGATGAACTTGCAGTCGTACTCTCATTCATAGAGCTGGATGAGGACAGGACGCTTTCCGGGATCTGGGTGATTTCGCTTTGCCGCTTGGCCAGCTGGCTGGCATTGGTCTTGTAAAGTTTGCTGGTGTCGCCCTTTTGGCTGATGAGGGCGGTTGACTGCTTGCCTAGTTGCTCAATTAGGTCCATCATCTGCTGGTAGTTGGTGCTGTAGTTGTAATCGCTCGGGATGACCGGGCTGAAGCCCTTTGGGGTGTAATAGCGGAGCAGGTTCTTGTTGTTGAGGGTGTCTGAGTAGGCCAGGGAGTTTTTGCCATAAGCAGCAAGCTTCTTGACTTCGGCTTTTTGCTTTTTGGTCAGCTTGGTCAAAAGCTCGCCGCTAGCGTCATAGACATTGCCCTTGCTGGTCTTGCCCCCGATCAAGACATATTTTGGACTGATTACCGTCCCATTTCTGAAGACGACAATTTGCTTGTGCTTAGCTGACAGCATGTCTGTGCCGAATTGGACATATTGCTTGCTGGAGATGCCAAGCAGGTGGAGGATGGTCGGCAGGACGTCGATTTCACCAGCCAGGGTTGACTTGATCCCGCCTTTTAAATTGGAAGCGTGGATCATGAAAGGTACCTTTTGCATCTGGGCGGTGTTGTAGCTGGACCAGTCATTCGGGTCCTTGCCGATCAAAGGCGCTAGTGTGGTGTACTCTTCATTGCTCAAGCCATAGTGGTCCCCGTAGATGACGATCATCGACTTCTCATAGAGACCGGATTTTTTCAAGTAAGTGAAAAATTCCTTCAAGGCCTGGTCCAGGTAGTGGGAGGTCAAAAAGTAATTATTGATCGTCGCGTCACTAGTTGAGCTGGTCTTGAAGTTTGGATCCTGGTCAGCCGTGGCAAGTTCAAAAGGCGTGTGGTTGGTAACCGTGATGAACTTGGCATAGAAGGGCTGCTGCATTCTTTCCAGGTACTTGACGCTTTCGGCAAAAAAGAGCTTATCCTTAAGGCCGTAGCCGGAGCTGTCCCCGCTTTCCTGGCTGAAGTAGTTCTTGTCAAAGAAGTAGTTGTAGCCCATATTCTTGTAAACGTCATTCCGGTTCCAGAAGCTGCCGACATTGCCGTGGAAGACGGCAGAGCTGTAGTTGCTGTTTGCCCGTAAGATTTGCGGGGCAGCCTGGAAGGTGTTGCTGGAGCCTAATGAGGTGAAGAGTGACCCGTCAGAGATCCCGTAGGTGCTGGTTTCCAGCATATTTTCCGCGTCACTGGTTCTGCCCAGGCCAACCTGGTGGTAGAAGTTGTTGTAGGAGAGGGTGTGCTTGTTTTTGTAGAGGGAATTAAGGAAGGGAGTGACCTCCTTGCCGTTGACCTTCATCCCGATCAAAAACTGCTGGAAGCTCTCCAGGTGGATGATGATCACGTTTTTCCCTTTTTCCGCTCCGAAGTATTCGGAATTAGCCGGAGCGTAATTCTGCTGGGTAAAGTTGATGATCTTGTTCAATTCACTAGTCGAAGCATTCTTGGTTACGGTCGAGCTGGATTCGTTCTTAATAGCGTCATAAACGGTGAAGGTGTCAATGCCCAGGTACTTGACCACGTAAGTCCGGTCAAAAGTGTTCTTGAGCAGGCGGGGCCGGTTGCATTCAGCCACCATCATATTGAGGCCCAGAACGAAGAAGCCGAAGGACGTAATGGCAAAAGTCCTGGAAAAGCCGTATGACCGCTGGTCGATCTTGATTACTTTTACCGCCAGCAGGATGACGATGACGATCAGGTCCAGCCAGATTAAAATGTCGCTAGGCGCCAAAAGGGCCGCGCTGGACTTGCCCAGACCCTGGGAAACCTTGCTGAAGTTGGCCATGGTCTTGACGGTAATGAAGTCAGTGAACTGCCGGTAGTAAAGGACGTTGGCAAATAAAAGCGCCGTGTTGGCGAAATCGAGGGCCAGCATGGAGATGTAGGAGGCCAGAGGCTTGGAAAAGTAAAAGCCCAGGCTGATCAAAATGATGCTCATGCCCAGGGGGCTGAACCACATGATGATGTGCTGGAGGGGATTGGCCAGGCCTAGATTGAAGTCGCAGTAGGCGACAAAGAGGTATTTCAGCCAGTAGCAGATGACCAGGAGAGCCAAAAAGCCGGTCCGGCTTTGAAATTTGCCGAGAAATTTGCTGTGTTTCAATGTCTTTCTCCTTTTATTACTTTCTTAATTTTAAAGGTTGTGGCAAAAATACACAAATATTTCCCCAGAGTTATTTCTTTCTTAAAATTCTTCCCCCAAAAAAGTTTGTATAATGTAAGCAGACCTTAGTAGATTGGACCTAGCGAGCATGTTGTTTTTAGCACCTTTATACAATTATTTAGCCAGCCAGTACGCCACCAGGATCAATCACTTTGCCTTGATCAAGTTAACCTTGCAGGGCCTGGACAAAACTATTTTTTACTTCCTGCTCTTTGCCCTGGTCCGGGTTATTTGGCTTTTGGCTGTCCGTAAAAGGCGCGGGCTCTGGTCAGAATTCGGCCTCTGGTTTTTCGTCTTTTACTTTCTCCTGGTGCTGATGCTGACGACCTTCAGGTCCTCATATTTCCCCTGGGAACTGAATTTTCACTGGACGCGGCCGCTCAGCAATATTAACCTGGTCTTCATGAAGAATACCTGGAAATTGGTCTATGCCCAGAGCAAGGTCGACTTTTACTATAACTCCTTGGGCAATATCGTGGCCTTCGTGCCCTTCGGGGCCCTGCTGCCCAATCTGCTGCAAGTCAAGCATTGCTTTGGCCGGGTCTTTTTCCTGGGGGTCTTGTCATCGGTAATGATCGAGATCCTGCAGTTTTTGCTCATGACAGGAATCAGCGACATTGACGACGTCTTCTTCAATGCTTGCGGGGTCCTGCTGGGCTACGGGCTCTACTTTTTGCTAGGTCAAATTTGTGTAAAAAATCCCAATAAAGACTAGCAATGAAAGGGCAACAATGATATTATTATCTTGTTAATGATTTATTTAACATTTTCTAGTGAGGAAGCATAAATCAATGAATAGTGTAGTAAGTTTTGACAGTAGTAAATTGACTCCTTTTGTTCACGAAAACGAACTGAAGGAAATGCAAGCAATGGTTAACGCCGCTGACAAGGAATTGCGCGAAGGCACTGGTGCCGGCAACGACTTCCGCGGCTGGCTGGATCTGCCAGTTGACTATGATAAGGACGAATTCGCCCGTATCAAGAAGGCTGCCAAGAAGATCCAAAGCGACTCCGACGTTTTGATCGGGATCGGGATCGGCGGCTCATACTTGGGTGCCCAAGCAGCTATTGAATTCTTGAACTCATCATTCTACATGGCTGAAAAGAGCGATTATCCGAAGGTTGTCTTCTGCGGTAACAGTCTGTCAGGCACTTACTTGTCAGACTTGATCAACTGGCTTGGCGACAAGGACTTCTCCTTGAACATCATTTCCAAGTCCGGTACCACCACTGAACCTTCAGTTGCTTTCCGGATTTTGAAGGCCAAGTTGATTGAAAAGTACGGCAAGGAAGAAGCAGCCAAGCGTATTTACGCAACCACTGACCGCCAAAAGGGCGCCTTGAAGACTGAAGCTGACGCTGAAGGCTACGAAGAATTCGTAGTTCCAGACGACGTCGGCGGCCGTTTCAGCGTTTTGTCAGCTGTTGGCCTTTTGCCAATCGCTGCTGCCGGCTGCGACATCGACGCTTTGATGCAAGGTGCCGCTGACGCCCGAGCTGCTTACACTGACCCAGACGTAAGCAAGGACTCTCCATACCAATACGCTGCCTTGAGAAACATCCTTTACCGCAAGGGCTTCACTACTGAACTTTTGGAAAACTACGAACCAAGCATCAGAATGTTTGGCGAATGGTGGAAGCAATTGATGGGTGAATCAGAAGGCAAGGACCAAAAGGGCATCTACCCGTCAAGTGCTAACTTCACCACTGACCTGCACTCACTTGGCCAATACATCCAAGAAGGCCGCCGGAATTTGATGGAAACTGTTGTCCGCGTTGCTGGCCCACGGGCTGACGTGGAAATTCCAAACGATGAAAGCAACCTGGACCAACTGAACTTCCTGGCCGGCAAGACCATGAACTATGTCAATGACCGGGCTTACGAAGGCGTTGTTTTGGCCCACACTGACGGCGGGGTTCCAGTTATGACTGTTAACATCGCTGACCAAGGCGCACACACTTTGGGCTACTTGATCTACTGGTTCGAACTGTCAGTTGCTATCTCCGGCTACTTGAACGGTATCAACCCATTCAACCAGCCAGGAGTTGAAGCTTACAAGCGCAACATGTTTGGCCTTTTGAACAAGCCAGGCTACGAAGACTTGCACGACGAACTGGCAAGCCGCCTGTAATCTTTCGTAAATGAAATTAAGAAGAGCAAGATCCGCGAATCTTGCTTTTTTTTTGTTCAATTTGACATTTTTTAGCCAAAGATGATAAAAGAATTAGATTAAGTGTTACAATTTAAGGGAAGCAAAAAGAGTATTGCTTATGTTACCGCTTTAGTAAGAGGGGGGTAAAGGAAGATGTCATCAAGAGAAATTGCCGTGACTGGACTTGCTTTAGCTGCTTTAACGTTAACAGCTTGCGGTAAGCAGGAAAGCAGTCAAAAGGAGCAGGATCTGGATTGGTCAGTCAGCGGGGAAATCACCACGATGGACCCATCCAAGGCTACGGACGTGGTCAGCTTCAGCCAGATGATCAACTCCATGGAAGGACTCTACAGAAACAGCAAGGACGGGCAGAGCCCGGGCCTGGCCACCAGCGCCCAGGTTTCCAAGGACGGTCTGACTTACACTTTCAACCTGCGCAAGTCCAAGTGGAATGACGGCACGCCTGTAACTGCTCAGGACTTTGTCTACTCCTGGCGGCGGACTATCAATCCCAAGACTGAGGCCGAGTACTCATATCTTTTTTCCGGGATCAAGAATGCTGATGCCATTCAAAATGGCAAAAAGCCGGTTTCCAGCCTCGGCATCAAGGCTGAGGGCAAGTATAAGCTGGTCGTCACTTTAGAGAAGCGGATGGCCTATTTTAAAGACCTCATGGCCTTTCCAGTCTTTTTCCCGCAGGAAGAAAAAGCTGTCAAGAAATACGGGGACAAGTACGGGACGGCTTCCAAGTACATGGCTTATAACGGACCATTTGTCCAAAAGGGCTGGACGGGATCCAACCTGTCCTGGAAACTGGTCAAGAACCCGGACTACTGGGACAAGCAGAGCGTCAAGCTTGACCAGATCAGCTTCACGGTCAACAAGACGGCGACTACCGCCTACAACCTCTACCAGTCAAACAAGATCGATGCCCTGGGCCTGGACTCCAATTTGACCAAGCAGTTTAAGGGTAAGAAGAACTACTACAGCCTCTCTAACGGGGGGACTTACTATCTGGAACTTAACGAAAAGAACCCGAACCTGGCCAACAGCAACATCCGCAAGGCCATCTCTCTGGCCATCAACCGGGAGAACCTGATTAGGATTTTAGGGGGCAACAACCAGGTGGCCAATACTTACACGGCCAAGGGCTTGACTGAATATGACGGGGAAGACTACACCAGCATGATTTCCTCCTCGGCCAAGGACCTCTGCAAGTACCAGCCAAGCAAGGCCAAGGAATACTGGCAAAAAGGCCTAAGTGAGCTCGGCAAGTCCAGCTTGACCTTGAACCTGCTGACCAGTGACAGCGAAGGGGGCAAGAAGACCGGCGAGGCCCTGCAGAGTATGCTAGAAACCCAGCTGCCAGGGATGAAGTTGACGGTCACCAGCGTTCCCTTCAAGACCCGTTTGGCCCGGCGGGAAAACGGCCAGTTTCAGATCTGCGGGTCAGACTGGATCGCTGACTTCGGTGACCCGATTTCCTTCCTGGAACTTTTGACCAGCAAAAACAGCTCCAACTACGGCTCCTGGAAGAGCAGCCAGTATGACAAGCTGATTGCGGCTTCCAAGAACACCAATGACCAGGAAAAGCGGCTCAAGGACATGAGTGAGGCGGAAAGCATCCTGCTTGACGATGCCGGCGTCATCCCGCTTTATTACGAGGACGATGCATGGCTGATCCGGTCAAGTGCCAAGGGCTGGATCTGCAAGCGGAGTGAGTGGAACTTCAAGGAAGCCTATGTGACTAAGTAATGTGATTTGAAAAGAAGAAAAAAGTGCTAGGCGGGAGCTAGCACTTTTTCATTTGATCTGAAAAGGACAAGAAAAAAGGCAGGTTCCAGAGAAACCTGCCTTTCGGTATTATTGCGATGTCCGGGCTCGAACCGGAACATTATGGATTCAGAGTCCACTGCCTTACCAATTTGGCTACATCGCAGTAAATCACCCGTACGAGAATTGAACTCATGACTCCACCTTGAGAGGGTAGCGTCTTAACCACTTGACCAACGGGCGAAGTTTGTGTTCGAATTACCGACATTCATTATTATGCTTTCTTTGCAAGAAAAAGTCAAGGCTCACGGCAAAAAAAGTCTAAAATTTTTTCAGGCTGGCTTGGAAAGGATGAAAACTGCCGTATAATAGAGCTAATTGCCCGCACGGGCCTTTTAGAAAGGAGTCACCGCTTGCTTAATTTTCCTAAAACCCAGCTGCTGATTGAAAGCCTGGTTTCTGAAAGAATTGTTCCCGGAGTCAACTACGCCCTTTTAAAAGGGGACCAGGTCTTTGCCTCGACTTTGGGCTTTTCCAGCATCTATCCGGCTAAAAGCCAGCTGAGCCCTTTTGCCTACTATGACTTAGCCAGCTGCACCAAGGTTTTGGCCACGACGGCCGTTTTCTTGCAGCTGAGGGAAGAGGGAAAGGTTGACTTTGCTGACCCCTTGCAAAAATACGTGCCGGAATTTAAGGACGGCCGGGTCCGCCTCAGCCACCTTTTGACCCACACATCTGGCATCCGGGGCTGGATCGAAAACCGGAATGCCTTGTCCGGCCCGGAATTAATGAGGGCGATCGTGGGCTTGCCAGTGACCAGCGAATTTAACCGGGTGGTCCGCTATGCAGACACCAACTTCGTCCTTTTAGGTCTGGTTTTAGAGCGGATTACGGGCAAAGCAGTCCAGGACCTGGCCAGCGAGCGGATCTTCCAGCCAGCTGGCTTGACTGAGACGACTTTTGCCCCGCCAAAAGAGGAGTGTGTGCCAACGGAACTAGTTGACGGCCAGGTCATTCAAGGCTTCGTTCATGACCCCAAGGGCCAGCAATTAGGCCAGCGGTGTGGGTCAGCTGGTCTGTTTAGTACCGTCAGCGACCTGGTCAAAATGGGGCAGGGCTATATGGGGATCAGTGACCTTTTGCCATTAAAGAAAGAAACAATCCAAGACCTCTACCAGGTCAAGACGCCGGCAGGGTTAAAAGCCCGGTCCTGGGGCTGGAACCTGGTCTTTGACCCTAAGGAAAGCTATCCCATTATCTACCACACTGGTTTTACCGGCACTTTGGTCTTGTTTGACCAGGTCAAGCAGTCCGGCTTGATTCTTTTGACCAACCGAATTCACCCTTCCCGGCACAATCAGATCTTTTTGACCATGCGCAGCCGGATCATCAACGCTTTTTTGCAGGAAAACCGCTAGCTAGAAAGAGGAGCAAAATCACATGAAATTAAGCAATAAGCAAAAGGGCTGGCTGCTTTTAGCTGTCTATGGCCTGGTCATCATCATCCTGGGCCGTTTTAACAGCCGGATGTCGCCTTATTATGCCATCACCGCTATCGCGGCCTTTGCCGTGGCCATAATTGAAGGCCTACTTTTTGCCTTTAGCAAGAACGCGACCTACAAGGCGGTTGCCTTTTTTGCCGGCTTGGTTGCCTTGATCAACGTAGTTGCTGTCTTAACCACGGCAATTTAAAAAATCCCGCGGCTGACCGCGGGATTTTTATTTGCTCTTTTACTTACTTGCTTTGCGGATGCTAGTTGATTCTTCTCTTCAAGACGCCCTTGTCGGCAAAGATCTGCCGCAGGTGCAGCATGGCCGTGTAGGTTGAGAGAATGTAGATCTTGTCAGTTGGCGCCTTTGCAAAAGCAGCCAGCAGCTGGTCAAAGTCGCTTTCAATGATCATCTTGTCCGGGTCAAAACCGGCAACTTCCAGGCGGAAGGCCATGTCCTTGTGCCGCTCGCCGCCGACGATGACCTGGTCGATCTTGTCCCGGTCCAGGCTTTCAAAGTTCCCGTCCCAGATCCAGCTGGTGTCGATGCCGTCAGCGTGGTGGGCGTTTAAGAGGGCAGCCAGGCTGTAGTGGCCCTTTTCCGTGTCCAGGAGGCTGAGGACTTCGTTTAAGCCGACCGGGTTTTTGACCAAGATGATGTTGATCTGCTTGCCCTGGTAGTGAATCAGTTCCTGGCGGCCGAAGATCCGCTTGTTTTTGGCAAAAGCTGCCGCGATTTCATTGGCAGAAACGCCGAATTCTCTAGCGCAGGCAAAGGCAGCCAGGGCATTGTAGATATTGTAGGTGCCGCCGATGTTGATGGCGAATTCCTTGCCTTCAATGGTAAACTTGATCCGGCTCGGGGTCTGCTCGCTGATTTCTTCCAGCTTGTAGGTCAAATCCGGCCGCTTGTAGCCGCAGTTCGGGCAGAAGAAGTCACCCAGGTTGGCATAGGAAATTGCGTGGTAGTGCAGGATCTGCTCGCACTTAGGGCAGAGGACCCCGTCAGTGTTGACGGCCGCCTTGAGGTCGTTTTGCGGTTTGTCCTGGTCAGTTTCAAAGCCAAAGAAGACTTTTGGATTCGGCAGGTCGACTGAAGAGAAGATGCTGGCGTCCCCGTTAGCGATGATGGTTGCCTCTGGCACCAGCTTGATGCCGTCGACGATCTTTTCATAGGTCGTGTAGATTTCCCCGTAGCGGTCCATCTGGTCTCTGAAAATGTTGGTCAGGACAAAGGCCTTGGGGTGGACCAGCTGGGTTACGGCCTTGACGTTGGCTTCATCGACTTCCAAAACAGCCAGTTTCCGGCTGCTTTTTTTCTGGCCATGGGCCAAAAAGGCGGTTACGATCCCCTGGGCCATATTGGACCCGGACGGGTTGGTCAAAATATCGCCGTATTTTTCTTTCAAGGTCTGGGTGATAAGGGCCGTGGTCATGGTCTTGCCGTTGGTCCCGGTAACGATAATGGTCTCGTAGTCCTTGCCCAGCTGCTCAAGGACATCTGGGTCAAGCTTCATGGCCAGCTTGCCGGGAAAGCTGGTCCCGCCCTTTAAGACATTGTGCAGGAACCAGTAAGAGGATTTGCCGGCAAAAGTTGCGATGTTGGATTTAAAACTCATGATTAACTTCCTATTCTGCATTAAAACTATGATAAATCTTACCATAAGATGGAAAGTTTAGCGGCTAAAATGCGGAGCTTTTAAACTTTTGCAAAATACACTATACTTATTTGAGCGAGATTAATACAAAGGTGGAGAATATGGCACAGTTTTTTTTCGAATACGGAGCGATGGGCAGCGGCAAGACGATTGAAATCTTGAAGGTTGCCCACAACTACGAAATTCAAGGACGCAAGGTGGCTTTATTGACCAGCAGCGTTGATACCCGGTCCGGCCGCGGCGTGGTGGCTTCCAGGATCGGGCTCAGCCGCAGCGCCCAGCCGATTGAGCCGGACCTGGACCTCTTTGACTACATCGCGGCTTTGAACCAGCAAGAGCAGGAGTCTGACGGCCACCCCTTAGCGGCAGTCTTGATCGATGAGGCCCAGTTCCTAAAAAAGGACCAGGTCATCCAGTGTGCCCGGGTCGTTGACGACTTGCACATTCCGGTGATGGCCTTTGGTCTGAAGAATGATTTTCAGAACCATCTTTTTGAAGGCAGTGAGTATCTTTTGCTTTATGCTGATAAAATAGAAGAGATGAAGACAATTTGCCACTTTTGCGGGCACAAGGCAACCATGGCCCTGCGCTACAAGGACGGTTTGCCCGTTTATGAGGGCGAGCAGGTGCAGATTGGCGGCGACGAGGCCTACTACCCGGTCTGCCGCTTCCACTATTTCCACCCTGATCAGGCAAGAGACTAGTTTTTATTGGAAGGATTGATTAAATGGATAATGTAATGGCACAGCTGGAAAGCTTGGAAGTGCGCTATGAAGAAATTCAGGAAATGATGGCGGACCCAGAAGTCATCGCTGATACCAAGCGCTACATGGAAATTACCAAGGAAGAAGCTGACATGCGGGAAGTCGTGCAGAAGTTCCGCAAGTTCAAGGCCGACAAGGAAGAAATTGCCGGCAACAAGGAAATCATCGCTGACGGTTCAGACCCTGAGCTGGTTGAAATGGCCAAAATGGAAAACTCTGAGCTGGAAGATGAAATCAGCCAACTGGAAGATGAAATCAAGATCTTGATGCTGCCAAAGGATCCTAACGATGACAAGGACATTATCATGGAAATCCGGGGGGCAGCCGGCGGGGATGAAGCTTCCCTGTTCGCGGGCGACCTGCTGCGGATGTATGAAAAGTACGCGGAAAACCAGGGCTGGAACGTCTCTATCGTTGACAGCGAACAAACTGAAGTTGGCGGCTACAAGCGGGTGGCCATCATGATTACTGGTAACAAGGTCTACTCCAAGCTGAAATATGAAAACGGGGCCCACCGGGTGCAACGGATCCCAGTAACTGAATCAGCCGGCCGAGTGCACACTTCAACTGCTACCGTTGCCGTCATGCCAGAATATGAACAGGTTGACATTGACCTTGATCCAAAGGACATCCGGGTGGACGTCTACCGGTCATCCGGTGCGGGTGGTCAGCACATCAACAAGACTTCCAGTGCCGTCAGAATGACCCACTTGCCAACCGGTATTGTGGTTGCCATGCAGGACCAGCGGTCCCAGCAGCAAAACCGGGCCAAGGCCATGGAAATTTTGAAGTCCCGGGTTTACGACTACTACGAAAGCCAGAACCGGGACAAGTACGACGCCAAGCGGAAGAACGCGGTCGGCACTGGTGACCGGTCAGAAAGAATCAGAACCTACAACTACCCGCAAAACCGGGTGACTGACCACCGGATCGGCCTCACTTTGAACAAATTGGACCGGATCATGAATGGGGAACTGGACGAAGTCATCGATGCTTTGACGGTTTACTACCAAACCAAGCAATTAGAGGAGCTGGCAGAAAATGCCTAAGAGTTTACGAGAAATGCGGATTGAGGCCAGTGAACTGGCTGAAAGCGCCCGGAACGAGGAAATCGACTTTCTTTTGGCTGAACGGCTGGGCCTGACGCCAAGCCAGTTTCAGCTTAAGCAGGACATGGAATTGTCTGACGCTGAAGTCAAGCAGGCCAGAAAGGACATGAAGCGCCTGGCTAAAGGGGACTCACCCCAGTATATCCTGGGCTATGCCTGGTTTTTAGGCTACCGCTTGCGGGTGGCCAAAGGCGTGCTTATTCCCCGCTTTGAAACTGAGGAACTGGTTGAATGGGCCCTGGCGCACTTAAAAAACGGCGACACCGTCCTTGACTTGGGGACCGGGTCAGGCAATATTACGGTAGCTTTGGCCAAGGAAGCTGAAGGCAAAGGGATCAAGGACCTGGATTTTTACGCCAGTGACGTTAAAGACACCCCGCTTAGAATCAGTGAAGAGAACTTTTTGGACTACGGCTTGGACGTGACCACCCGCAAGGCCAATGTTTTGCTGGGCCTGGGCAAGTTTGACCTGATCATTTCCAACCCGCCTTATATCAAGCCAAGCGAGAAGAATGTGATGGACAAGAGCGTTCTGGCCAATGAGCCGGAAGAAGCCCTGTTCGGCGGCCAGGATGGCCTGGCCTTTTACCGGAAGTTCGCTGAAGAAGTCAGAGACCACTTGAATCCAGGCGGCCGCTTCTTCATGGAATTTGGCTTCAGCGAGGAAGATGAGCTGAAGGCCCTGTTTGCTGAAAAATTGCCGGACTTTAAGGTGGAATTTCACCGGGACATGGCCGGCAAGCCGAGGATGTTGTTTGGGGAGTGGCAGAAATAATGGAAACGAAGATTTTTAAACGGGAACAATTAGATGAAGCAGCCCGCCTGCTTGGGGAAGGAGAATTAGTTGCCTTTCCGACTGAAACGGTCTATGGCCTGGGGGCTTTGGCCACCCGGGACGATTCAGTCAAAAAAGTCTACGCGGCCAAGGGCAGACCAAGCGACAACCCCTTGATCGTGACCGTGGCTGACGAAGCCATGATGCGCCCTTACGCTAAGGAAGTGCCAGAGCGGGCGGAGAAGTTGATCAAGCACTTTTGGCCAGGTCCCTTGACCATCCTAATTTTTGCCAAAGAAGGGGCCCTGCCGGAATCTGTAACCGGGGGCCTGCCAACGGTTGCCTTCCGCTGCCCGGATGACCAGCTGACTTATGACTTGATTGCCAAGCTTGGCTACCCGATCGTCGGGCCTTCCGCCAACACTTCGACTAAGCCGAGCCCAACCACAGCCCAGCACGTCTACCACGACTTAAAGGGCAAGATCGCCGGAATCGTTGATGGCGGCGAGACTGAAGTGGGGCTGGAATCAACCATCGTTGACCTGTCGGTTAACCCAGCAGTTGTTTTGCGGCCGGGCAAGATTACGCCAGAAGAGATCAGCCAGGTCTTGGGCGAAGAAGTTTTGATCAACCGGGGCCAGGTAAGTGACGAGGACGTGCCGAAGGCGCCTGGGATGAAATACCGCCACTACGCGCCAAGTGCCCAGGTTTACGTGGTCGACCAGGCGGAAACTTTTGCCAAGCTGGACCTGGATGCTTCCTGCGGGGTCATGGCAACTAGTGACCTTTTGGAAAACTTGCCTGTACCTGAGGAAAATAAGTTCAATTTAGGCGAAAATCTGACGGAGGCTGACCACAACCTGTTTGCCGGCCTGCGCTATTTTGACGACCGGCCAGAAATTAAAAGTATTTATGTAGAGGGCTTTGACCAGGGCGAGGAAAGCCTGGCCTACATGAATCGGTTAAACAAGGCTGCCGGCGGTCATCATGTCTAATCTGGACGATTTGATGTTTTTAAAAAAGAAATGGCTTTAAACCATTTCTTTTTTTATTTATAATAGAGAAGACATGGTATTTTTGAATGGAGGAACTATATGGGAAAGTTCACTGTGTTAAACCATCCATTGATTCAGCACAAGCTGACGATCATTCGCCGCAAGGAAACTGGATCAAATGAATTTCGGAGAATCGTTGGCGAAATCGCCGGTCTGATGACCTACGAAATCACCCGCGACCTGCCTTTGCAAGACGTTGAAATCGAAACGCCAATGGGCAAGACGGTGCAAAAGGAACTGGCCGGCAAGAAATTGACTATCGTGCCGATCCTGCGTGCCGGCATGGGCATGGTCAACGGGGTTTTGGAAATGATTCCGTCAGCCAAGGTCGGCGTTGTTGGCATGTACCGCGACGAAGAAACCCTGAAGCCAGTAGAATACTTCTTCAAGGTTCCTAAGGATGTTACTGAACGTGAATGCCTGGTCGTTGACCCGATGCTGGCTACTGGCGGTTCCGCCAACCTGGCCATCGAAGCTTTGAAGAAGCGGGGCGTGACGGACATTAAGCTGGCCGTCCTGGTTGCTGCGCCAGAAGGCGTTAAGGCGGTGCAAGATGAACATCCGGATGTTGATATTTACGCGGCTGCCCTTGACGACAAGCTCCTGCCAAACGGCTACATCTTCCCAGGTTTAGGGGATGCAGGTGACCGGATCTTCGGGACTAAATAATTAAAAAAGTTGCTATAAAAGCGATTGCAAAAGTTCCAATTAATTTTTATTGGTGTACAATAAATGACGTGTTCGAAGAATTCAACACAAGAAGGGAGGTCACGAAGAATTGGAGAAATCACTTGTCTTCAATATTAACGGTACCGGACTGAATGTCGACTTGGTTGGCATTATCGGTTCGACCTTGATGGCAATTGTGGTTTTTGCCATTTGTTACGCTCTTTCACGTAAAGTTGAAATGAAACCGAACAAGAAACAAAATGTCCTGGAATACCTGATCGATTTTACCGACGGGATTGTCAAGGACAACGTCGAAGACCCGGCTGCGCAAAAACATCTGTCTCTTTACGCCTTTGTTTTGTTCCTTTTCATCTTCTGCATGAATCAACTAGGGTTGTTCTTGGAAGTGAAAGTCGGTGACTATATGGTCATCAAATCACCAACTGCTGATCCAGTGACGACGATGTCGTTCGCGATGATGACCTTGCTTCTGTCATTTACCTTCGGGATTCAGAAATTTGGTACGAAGGGCTACCTGCAGAACTATTCACGTCCTGTCGGTTTTCTTTTGCCGATTAACATCATTGAAGAGTTTACTAACTTCTTGACGTTATCGCTGCGTCTCTATGGTAATATCTTTGCGGGTGAAGTCCTGCTGACCCTGATCGGGAACCAGCTGGGGCCAAGCATGGGGGTTGTAACTAGAATCCTAGTTGCGCCGCTCGCAATGATCTGGCAAGGTTTCTCTGTCTTCATTGGCTCTATCCAGGCGTATGTTTTTGTAACCCTTTCTATGGTTTATATTGGCAAGAAGGTTACACAAGAATAATTTTTCGGAGGTTTTATTATGACTACAGGTTTAAAGGATTTAGCTGCTGCACTTGTTGCTGGTCTTGCTGCTTTGGCTGCTTCATTGGGGAACGGTAAGGTTATCTCAAAGACAATCGAAAGCATCGCCCGCCAACCAGAAAGTGCTGGTAACTTGAGAGCAACTATGTTCATCGGTGTTGGTTTGATCGAAGCCGTTCCAATCCTGGCTATCGTTATCGCTTTCTTGATTTTGTTCGTTAAATAACAGTCGTTAAGTTATATTAGTTACTAAATTGAGAGAGAAGGATTGTCGATGGAATTTCAACCAGTATTCGCCGGCGCTGAAATCTCAATTATTAATACCCTTTGGTATTTAATAGTATTCAGTATCCTTTTGCTGGCCGTCAAGCATTATGCCTGGGGCCCGGTAAAGGACATGATGGAGAAGCGCCGTCAGAAAATCATTGATGACTTGGATCAAGCTGCTAGCGACCGCAAGAAGGCTGAAACTTTGGCCAATGAACGGGAAGCAGCCTTGAAGAATTCAAGACAAGAAGCAACCCAGATTCTCTCCGATGCCAAGAGTAATGCGCAAAAGACCGGCAAGCAAATCGTCAGCGAAGCCAATAATGAAGCTTCCGCTATCCGGGAAAGGGCCAAGGCTGATGCAGCGCAAGCTAAGACTGACGCCTTGAACGAAGCCCGCGACGAAGTTGCCGATCTTTCTGTGACGATTGCGGAAAAGGTAATTGCTAAGAACTTATCTGCTGCTGATCAAAAAGATTTAGTTGATCAGTTCATTAAGGGGTTGAACGATTAATGGCCTTAAGTAGAGAAGAAACGGCAAGACGCTACGGAACAGCGATCTTTGATTTTGCCAAAGACAGCGGCAAGACTGAGCTCATGTACAGCGAACTGACTGAATTGAAGAAGGCAGTTCAAGCAGAGCCCCGTTTTGTCCAGGTTCTGAGCAATCCTGTTTTGGACGCCAAACAAAAGGAAAGTCTTTTGAGAGCGGTTGAACAGGGCTTTTCTGCAGAGCTTCAAGAAGTTTTAAACTTCTTGCTTAGCTATGATCGTTTTGACAACTTGGTTGACATCATTGACTACTACATTCACCTGTACAATGTTGCCAACCACATCGGAACGGGTGTCGCTAAGACTGCATTTAAGCTAGATGAAGATCAGCTGCAGCGCCTTGCGGACAGCTATGCCAAGAAATATGGCTTGCAGGTACTTCATCTTGAAAATGAAGTTGATCCAGAAATTATCGGCGGCGTGGTCCTTGAGGTTGAAGGCCGCGTGATCGATGGCTCAGTAAAGCATCGATTGGAGAATATCCGCGCCGTATTAACAAAGTAAGTATTATAAAGAGGTGAAACCATTGAGCATTAAAGCGGAAGAAATCAGCTCTTTAATCAAGCAGCAACTTGAACACTACGACGATAAGCTGGACATCGATGAAGTTGGTGTCGTAACTTACGTCGGCGATGGTATCGCCCGCGCTCACGGCTTGAACAATGTCTTGTCAAGTGAGCTTTTGCAGTTCGACAATGGTGCCTACGGTATCGCCCAAAACTTGGAAAGCAATGATGTTGGTATCATCATTCTGGGCAAGTTTGACGACATTCGTGAAGGCGACCGCGTTAAGCGAACTGGCCGGATTATGGAAGTTCCAGTTGGGGATGCTTTGATTGGACGGGTTGTGAATCCACTTGGCCAGCCAGTTGACGGCTTAGGCGAAATCAAGACTGACAAGACTCGGCCAATCGAGTCAAAGGCGCCAGGCGTTATGCAGCGGCAGTCAGTTAATCAGCCTTTGCAAACCGGTATCAAGGCCATTGATGCGCTGGTGCCAATTGGCCGTGGTCAGCGTGAGCTGGTTATCGGTGACCGTAAGACTGGTAAGACCAGTTTGGCGATCGACACCATTTTGAACCAAAAAGGGCAGGACGTAATTTGTATTTACGTCTCAATTGGTCAAAAAGAATCAACTGTCAGAGCACAAGTTGAAACCTTGAAGAAGCTGGGGGCGATGGACTACACCATCGTCGTTGAAGCTGGTCCTTCAGAACCAGCGCCAATGCTTTACATTGCGCCATATTCTGGGACCGCGATGGGTGAAGAATTCATGTACGCTGGCAAGGACGTCCTGGTTGTCTTCGACGACTTATCCAAGCAGGCTGTTGCCTACCGTGAACTTTCCCTGCTGCTTCGCCGGCCACCTGGCCGTGAAGCCTACCCAGGTGACGTCTTCTACTTGCACTCACGTTTGTTGGAACGGAGCGCTAAGCTGAGCAAGGAACTGGGCGGCGGCTCACTGACTGCCTTGCCATTCATTCAGACTGAAGCCGGGGACATCTCCGCCTACATTCCAACCAACGTTATTTCCATCACTGACGGACAGATCTTCCTGCAAAGCGACCTGTTCTTCTCAGGCACGCGTCCGGCCATCGACGCCGGGGCTTCTGTTTCCCGTGTCGGCGGGGCCGCTCAGATCCCAGCCATGAAGAAGGTTGCCGGTACTTTGCGGACCGACCTGGCTTCATACCGGGAACTGGAAAGCTTTGCCCAGTTCGGCAGTGACCTGGACCAAGCAACGCAAGCCAAGCTGGCCCGCGGCCGGCGGACCGTCGAAGTATTGAAGCAGCCGCTGCACAAGCCGGTTGCCGTTGAAAAGCAGGTTGTCCTGCTTTACGCTTTGACCCATGGCTTTATGGACGCGGTACCAGTCGATGATATTGCTCGCTTTGAACAAGAACTTTACACCGACTTTGACGCCAACCATGCTGATCTGTTAGCTGAAATCAAGTCAACTGGCAAATTGCCAGATGAAAGCAAGCTTCAAGAAGCTATTCAACAATTTGCATCCGGTTTTTCATCAAGTAACAAATAGGAGGTAGACTATGCCTGCATCTTTACTTGAATTGAAGAAGAGAATTGCTTCTGTCAAGCAAACGAGTAAGATTACTGAAGCCATGCACATGGTTTCAGCAGCTAAGCTGAATCAGACTGAAAAAAGAGACAAGGGCTACCAGGAATACAACCAGCTGCTGCACCAAACCGTGTCCCGGCTGATGAGTGCCAGCGTGATCAACCACTTGAACAAGGCTAATTACCGCCTAACGCAAGATAATATTGACTCCATCGACTACGATTATGTCTTTGGGGTGGGGATCATTTCTGACATGATCAAGCCCCGTGAGGAAGTTCACTCCGTGGGCTACCTGGTAGTTACTGGTGACCGTGGTCTGGTCGGCTCCTACAACAGCTCAGTCATCAAGCAGATGATGAGTCTTGTGGCCGATGACAAGCTGCAGGGCAGAGAGTCCAAGATCCTGTCAATCGGCAGCGTCGGCTCCCAGTTCTTCAAGAAGAACAACTTAAACGTTGTCTATGAAAAAGACGGCGTTTCAGACGTGCCGACTTTCAAGGAAACCCTGCCAATCGTTTCAACGGCGATCAAGATGTATTTGAACGGCGTTTACGATGAATTGTACGTTTGCTACACCCACCACGTGAATTCTTTGTCTTCAGCCTTCCGGGTCGAAAAGATGCTGCCGATCGTCGACCTTGATATCGACACCGCGGAAGCCAAGGAAAGCAAGAAGATCGAATTTGAAGTTGCCCCTGACATTGACAGCGTTTTGGCAACCTTGCTGCCGCAATTCGCGCGGGCGGAAATCTATGGCGCCATTTTGGATGCCAAGACTGCCGAACATGCAAGTTCCATGACGGCCATGAAGAGTGCCACGGACAATGCCAAGGATCTTGTTTCTAGTCTTAGTTTGCAAATGAACCGTGCAAGACAAGCACAAATCACTACTGAATTGACTGAAATCGTCAGTGGTGCGAATGCACTTGAATAAGAGAAAAGGAGGTAGAAGTTTGAGTCAAGGTGAAATCGTTCAAGTAATCGGCCCTGTTGTCGACGTCAAGTTTCCAATTGGCAAAGACCTGCCAGACATCAACAATGCCTTGAAGGTCATCAAGTCTGACGACGACTCGATTATTCTTGAAGTTACTCTTGAACAAGGCGATGGCGTTTTGCGTTGCATCGCGATGGAATCTACCGATGGCCTTCGTCGTGGGATGAAGGTTGAAGACACTGGGAGCTCAATTTCCGTACCAGTTGGTCCGGATACCTTGGGCCGGGTCTTCAACGTTTTAGGTCAACCGATTGATGGTGGTCCAGAATTTCCAGCTGACCACCCTCGCTCAGGGATCCACAAAGAAGCACCTAAGTATGATGAATTAACTACTAGCCGTGAAATCCTGGAAACTGGTATCAAGGTTATCGACTTGCTGGAACCATATCTTCGTGGTGGTAAGGTCGGTCTGTTCGGTGGTGCCGGGGTCGGCAAGACCACGATCATCCAGGAATTGATTCACAACATTGCCCAGGAACACAACGGTATTTCCGTCTTTACCGGTGTCGGGGAAAGAACCCGTGAAGGTAACGACCTTTACTTCGAAATGAAGGCATCTGGCGTTTTAGACAAGACCGCCATGGTCTTCGGGCAGATGAACGAGCCGCCTGGTGCCAGAATGCGGGTCGCTTTGACCGGTTTGACGATCGCTGAATACTTCAGAGACGTTGAAGGCCAGGACGTGCTGCTCTTCATCGACAACATCTTCCGGTTTACCCAGGCCGGTTCCGAAGTTTCCGCCTTGCTGGGCCGGATTCCGAGTGCCGTTGGTTACCAGCCAACTTTGGCAACGGAAATGGGTCAATTGCAAGAAAGAATCACTTCCACCAAGAAGGGATCAATCACCTCCATCCAAGCCGTTTACGTTCCAGCCGACGACTACACTGACCCAGCGCCAGCGACTACTTTCGCCCACTTGGACGCGACGACCAACTTGGAACGTAGCTTGGTTGAACAAGGTATCTACCCAGCCGTTGACCCGCTTGAATCAACTTCCAGTGCCCTGGACCCAGAAATTGTCGGCCAGGAACACTACGACGTTGCTACCCGGGTTCAGCACATTCTGCAACGCTACCGCGAACTGCAAGACATCATTTCAGTTTTGGGTATGGATGAATTGTCAGATGAAGAAAAGCTGATCGTTGCCCGGGCACGTAAGATTCAGTTCTTCCTGTCACAAAACTTCTTCGTTGCCGAAGTCTTTACCGGCGTTCCAGGCTCATACGTTCCAATCAAGGAAACGATCAAGGGCTTCAAGATGATCCTCGACGGCCATCTTGACGACTTGCCTGAAGATGCCTTCAGAGGCGTTGGCCCGATCGAAGACGTTTTGAAGAAGGCGCAAAAGATGGGGGTTACCCCAAGTGATCCGGAAGCAAAAGCCTTATTAGAAAAGTAGGTTGATGCATCATGGCAGAAGCAGAGAAACTGTTTAAGATCAATATCGTTACGCCAAACGGGTTAATCTATTCTCACCGTGGCAGCTCCGTCTCAATGCGGGCTATTGACGGCGACCGGCAGATTTTGTACAACCACCTGCCGATTTTAACTCCGCTGACAATTGGTGAAGTCCGGGTTCAACGCGGCGCCGATGCCGACCACAAGGTTGATCACATCGCCGTCAGCGGGGGAATCATCGAATTCGCCAACAATGTGGCAACGATTATTGCCGACAACGCAGAACGCGCGCGCAACATTGACCTCAGTCGGGCTGAAGCTGCCAAGCAGCGGGCCGAGGCGCACATCAAGGAAGCCAAGGAAAAGCACGACGAGCAGTCATTGGAACGGGCTCAAATTGCTTTGCGGCGGGCTGTAAACCGGATTTACGTTTACGACGCGCTGCACAAATAAGGGAAAAGAGCGGATTTATTCCGCTCTTTTTTTATGGTAGATTTTATTATGAGACAACTTGGAATTCACGCAATCATCAGCTTAGTGATCTACTTTGTTTGCATTGCCTTAGCCTTTCAGGCGATCAAAGCCGTCAGAATTGAGAAAATCATTCGGACCAGCCGAGTATTTGAAGCCCAGGTCTTCCTGATTTTTACGGCGATTGCCCTGGGCTATACGGTCGGCCAATTTTTGATCGCCTTGATAGATACTTCATTACAATTATCTAACCTGTTTTAAAGAATCGGTTAAAGCTAAGCGGAAGCCGCTATACAGAGCGCTTTTATGGTACAATTAAAATTAATATGTTATGGAGGAAATAGACGTGTCAAAAGATATTGGTATTGATTTGGGGACCGCGAACGTTTTGATCAACGTTTCCGGCAAGGGCATTGTGATCGACGAGCCATCTGTAGTTGCCGTGGATACGAACACCAACAAGGTGGTCGCTGTCGGCACTGAAGCTTATGAAATGGTTGGCCGTACTCCTGGCAACATCCGCGTTATCCGGCCTTTAAAGGACGGCGTAATTGCTGATTTTGACATTACTGAAGCTATGCTGAGCTACTTTATTGAGAAGCTGAACGTCAAGGGCTTCATGAGCAAGCCAAACATTCTGGTCTGCACCCCTACTGGCGTAACTTCAATTGAGCAAAAGGCCATCATCCAAGCGGCGGAAAAGTCAGGCGGCGGCAAGGTCTACCTGGACTATGAGCCAAAGGTAGCTGCTGTTGGTGCCGGCCTGGACATTTTCAAGCCTCAAGGCAACATGGTCATCGACATCGGCGGGGGGACGACGGACATCGCCATCCTGTCCATGGGTGAAATCGTGACTTCCAAGTCCCTGCGCTATGCCGGGGACCGGATGAACCAGGCCATCGTTAACTACATCAAGGCTAACCACCAGCTCTTGATCGGGATGCGGACGGCGGAAGCCATCAAGATTGAAATTGGTGCCGCTACTGATCCAGACCCGGACGCAAGCATGAATGTCCGCGGCCGGGACACGATTGACGGCCTGCCAAAGCAGATCAAGGTAAATAGCTCTGAAGTAACTGAGGCCCTGCAAGAAGGCCTGCAAAACATCATTGACACTACCAAGCAGGTTCTGCAGGAAACGCCGCCGGAATTGTCTGCTGACATCATCGACCGCGGGATTATGATCACCGGTGGTGGTGCCTTGCTTAAGAACATCGACAAGCTGATTGCCGACAGCCTGCAGGTTCCGGTTTTGATCGCTGAATCACCGCTTGAATCAGTTGCTTTGGGCACTGGCATCCTGCTACAGCATATTGAAAAGCACGAACGTCACTAATAATGCGTCAAATAATGATTCTTCTAGTCCGCTTTTATCAGCGGGCAATCTCACCAATTTTGCCGGACAGCTGCCGTTTCTACCCGACCTGCTCCAGCTATATGATCACTGCTTTGGAAAAGCATGGTCCGCTTTTGGGACTGCTGATGGGCTTAGCAAGGATCCTGCGCTGCAATCCTTTTAACCGCGGCGGGGTGGATCCAGTACCGAACAAGTTTACCCTTTTGCGCAATCCCCACCCAGAAGAATATGAGGACGAAATTATTGCCAGAAAATTCCATAGTCACTAACGAGGAGGGAATATGTCAAGAAATCAAGAAAACATCGGAATCGAGGTCAACGAACTGTCTGGCCGCCGGGTACCGACTTGGGAAGTAGTCATTCCAAAGAAGCGCCAGATCGGCTTGATCGAGCAGGTTGACGGGAAGTTCCGGGTAACCAGCAGCAAGTCCAAGAACGTGATGTTTGCCAAGAGCCTTGATGCCGGCATCAACGATCTGCTGGCCTACTTCACCTTGCACGAAAAATAATTTTTACGAATAAAGTGATAGTTAATGGCAAAAGTTCAAGAAGAAAGCAAATGGTATGACCGCATCGCCTGGGGAGTTATCATTCCCGTGGTCTTGCTGTCATTCGTCAGTTTCTATTCAATTTACAACGCGTCAGTCAACGACTCGACCTATGGGACGCCAACCAGAACAGTGGCCATGCAGATTATCTGGTACACGGTTTCCTGGCTGATGGTGGCCTTCATCGTCCGCTTTGACGCCGAGCAGATCTTTAAGCTGGCCCCCTACCTGTATGGCTTGGGGATCCTCATGCTGGTCGCGGTCCTCTTCCTGTATGACCGGACAACGGCTGCCAGCAGCGGGGCCAAGAGCTGGTTCGTCGTCGGGCCTGTCAGCTTCCAGCCCTCGGAAGTCATGAAGCCGGCCTTTATCTTGCAGCTGGCCCGGGTCGTCAGAGAGCACAATGCTCGCTATGCCCACAACCTCAGAAATGACTGGCTCCTGATCGGCAAGGTCATGGCCTGGTTCCTGCCGGTAGCCATGCTGCTTATGCTGCAGCCTGACTTTGGGACCACCCTGGTCTTTGTCGCGATTACCGCGGGGATTCTCCTGGTTTCAGGGATTTCCTGGAAGATCATCATCCCGGTCTTTCTGCTTATGGTGGTCGTTGGCGTCGCTGCCATCCTCCTGGTCTTTACCAGTGAAGGGCAGACGATTCTGCGCCACTACTTCAAGACCTACCAGCTGGAAAGAATCAAGTCCTGGAGTGACCCGTCAGGGGACAACTCCAACAGCGCCTACCAGCTCTGGCAGAGCATGAAGGCGATCGGGTCCGGGCAGATTTTTGGCAATGGCTTTAACAATATTAAAGTCTACGTGCCAGTCCGGAACTCAGACATGATCTTCTCCGTGGTCGGCGAAAGCTTCGGCTTTGTCGGCGGGGTAGCCTTGATCGGAATTTACTTCGTCTTGATCGTGCAGATGGTCAAGATCACTTTCTCGACCAAGAATGCCTTCTATTCATACGTGTCCACAGGGATTATCATGATGATTTTGTTCCACGTCTTTGAAAATATCGGCATGAGCATTGATTTACTGCCCCTTACCGGGGTACCCCTGCCATTTGTTTCACAGGGTGGGTCCGCCTTGATCGGGAACATGATCGGGATCGGTCTGATCCTCTCGATGAAGTGGCACAACAAGGACTACATGTTCAGCACGGCTGGCGACTTTTAACTGAATTTTTGAGAGCAAACGAAAACCGCCTCGGTCTATTTGACCGGGGCGGTTTTACTTTATTCTGCTGGACTTAGTCCAAGCCAGCCTTGTTGTGCCGGACGACCAGGATGTCGCAGTCAGCAGTTCTGGTGACGTATTCAGTCACGCTGCCGATGAGCAGGCGTTCAACGGCGTTCAAGCCGGTCGCGCCGACAACGATCAGGTCGATGTCGTGCTTCTTCGGGAATTCCCGGCTGATGATGGCCTTTGGTGAGCCGAATTCGATAGAGTAGTGGACTTCCTTGACGCCGCTGTCTAAGGCAGACTGGTAGTACTTTTCCATCTTCTTCTTGGCGTCATTGGAAACCTGCTCAACCATGGCTGAGTCAAAGCTGGAAACGTTCTGGAAGGACCGCGTGTCGATAACGTGGAGAATTTCCAGGCTGGCGTTCATGTGCTTGGCAACCGTTACGGCCTTCTTGAAAGCCAGGTCAGCTTCCTTAGAACCGTCAACAGCTACTTGGATATGTTTGTATTGGTATTGTTTAGTCATTTTTGCCACCTCTTCCTGTCTCTATTTTACCAAAAAAATGAAAGCATTTTAATAAATTTACTGATTGTTTTGTGAAAGCAGGAGGGCGAAGATAAAAATCGTTGCTGAGCCCAAAAAGAGGGTGATCAAGTTGAGGTACTTGTTGTCAAAGAAGAGCAAAACGATCCCTAAAACGCTGATCGCCAGGAGCGTCCAAGAACAGATGGTCATCAGGCTGTGGAGCTCCGGGGAGCTGGAGACGTCGAAGACCAGGAAGGCGCCGTTTCTCCGGTGCCAGAGGTACCAGGCAGTCAGCAGCAGGCAGACGATAAAAATAATCATGAAAATACGGATGTAGAGCATCGGTTAAACTTTCTAGTTTTCACAAGAATTGAAAACACACTGAGTAAGCTAGTGGCAGGAATAAACAAAAAAGCGGCCCGAAGGACCGCTGTTATTGTCTAAGAAAATCCGAGTTGACCAAAGCATAAATGGCGCTGTTGATCCCGTAAAAAATTCACAAAATCCGGCCCGTCGCGCAGTGAATATGGATTCTGCGTGAGCAGCATTCCGATTCAGTAGTTATTGACAGGCCACCACGTCCTTAAGTTTGATCGGTCAACTAATTACAAATAAGCTTTCTGACGATCAACTCAGATCACTTATTATAATATAGAACACAGCAGCCTTTGTCAAGTAAAATCATAGCGCTTTCACTTTCCCTTAAGGACCGCTTTCTGCAGGTCATGCAGGCGCTGGTACTGGCTCTTAAAAGCCGCTTCAAACTTGCTCTCGCCCTTAGGGGCAAAATACTGCTTGCCCTGCAGGCAGTCAGGCAGATAAGCCTGGGCCACCCAGTCGCCCGGGTAGTCGTGGGGGTAGAGGTAGCCAGTCCCGTGGCCCAGCTTGCTGGCCCCCTTGTAGTGGGCGTCTTTCAACTGGTCGGGAATCTGGCCGACATTGCTTTGGCGGATGTCGGCTAAAGCCGCGTCGATGGCTGTCATCGCAGAATTGCTCTTAGGAGACAAGCAGAGCTCGATGACGGCGTTGGCCAGGGGGATCCGGGCTTCCGGCAGGCCCAGCTGCTGGGCCGTCCGTACGGCCAAAATAGCCCGCTCACAGGCCGGGGGATTGGCCAGGCCAATGTCTTCGTAGGCAATCACGCTAAGGCGGCGGCAGATTGAGACCAGGTCACCTGATTCCAGCAGCCGGCCCAGGTAGTGCAGGCCCGCGTCAGTATCTGAGCCCCGGATGGACTTTTGAAAGGCGGATAAGAGGTCGTAGTGGCCGTCCCCGTCAGCGTCAAAGTTCTGGATCTTCATTTGCAAGGAATCTGCCATGTCGTCCAGGGTGACCGTGAAGGAGGGGGCATCTTTGCCCTCAGCTTCCAGTTCCTGCTTGGTCGACAAAACTGCCAGCTCCAGGCTGTTTAAAGTGGCCCGCAGGTCTCCGTTGCCCTTTTGCGCCAAAAATTCTCCCGCTTCTTTCGTCAGCTTGGCATGGTACTTGCCCAGACCTCTTTCTTCATCGGTCAGGGCCCGGTCAACAGCCGTCAGGATCTCTTCCTCAGTCAGAGGCTTCAGTTCAAAAATCTGGCAGCGGGACCGGATGGCCGGGGAGATGGCCAGGTAGGGATTTTCCGTGGTTGCCCCGATCATGATCACCTGGCCGGATTCAAGCAGCGGCAAAAGAAAGTCCTGCTTGACCTTGTTGAGCCGGTGGATTTCATCCAGCAGCAGAACTACCGTCCCGCTCATCTTGCCTTCAGCGGCGACCTGGGAGAGTTCCTTTTGCCCGTCAGTCGCCGCGTTGAGCTGGCGGAAGGCATACTTGCTGCTGCCAGCGATCGCGCTGGCAATGCTGGTCTTGCCAATGCCGGGCGGGCCGTACAGGATCATGGACGAGAGCTGCCGGGCCTCAACCATTCGGCGGATGATCTTTTTAGGGCCGACCAGGTGCTGCTGGCCGACGACCTGGTCAATGGACTGGGGCCGCATCCGGTAGGCTAAGGGCTTCATTTATTGCCCCCGAAGAATCTGGCCCAAAAGCCCTTTTTCTTTGGAGCAGGTAATTTCTCAGCTGGCAGGGGTGGGGCGTAGACCTGGGTCAATTCGATCCGCATCCGGTTGATAGCCTCCTTGCTGACGACCAGGATGGCGGAATCATCATCGCCTTTTCTGGCACTTTCATCATTGACCAGGCAGAAGGGAATCTGCTCCTTGCTGGCCCGGCTTTCAATCTGGCCTACAAAGGCCGGGTTGGGGGTGTTGGAGTTGATCAAAATTGTGTAGCCCTTGTAGTCGGCAAAGTGGTCCATGAAGAGTTTGGTTAGCTTGGCGTCTTCACAGTCCTTGATGGTCATGCGCACGAAAACCCGCTCCCGTAAAGAACCCAAAAAGCGCCGCCGTTCGTCGGGCCTGGTCTGCGGAGTAATGCCATTCGCGGCGTTTTCGACTCTTTTGGCTAAATCTTTAGTCATGGCTTGGTCCTTTCTAAAAATTAAAACTGTCATTATCTGGCTCTAAAGCATATTATAACTGAACTTTTTGGGCAAGAAAAAAGTCTTTCCCAAAACTGGGAAAGACTTTGAAGCCGAATTGATATTACAGCAACTTGTTGTAGTATTCAACAACCAGGGCTTCGTCAATTTCTGGTTCCATTTCGTCACGTTCTGGGAAACGAACCAATTGACCTTCCATCTTGTCTTCGTCAAATGAAACAAATGATGGACGTGAAGCAACAGCTTCCAAAGCGTCCTTAACTTGTTGCAGGTTCTTTGACTTTTCCTTCAAGCTAATGGTTTGACCAACCTTAACTTCGTATGAAGGAATGTCAACGCGCTTGCCATCAACAGTGATGTGGCCGTGGTTTACCAATTGACGGGCTTGTTCACGGGTAGTAGCCAAGCCGAGACGGTAAACAACGTTGTCCAAACGACGTTCAAGCAAGATCATGAAGTTGGTACCGTGTTGGCCTTCACGGATCTTACCAGCGCGGGCAAACAAAGTACGGAATTGACGTTCGTTCAAGCCGAACATCCAGCGCAGCTTTTGCTTTTCGTGCAATTGCGTGCCGTATTCTGAAAGACGGCCGCGTTGGTTAGGACCGTGTTGACCTGGAGCGTATGAACGACGAGCAAGTTCCTTGCCAGTGCCTGACAAAGAAATACCCAATCTTCTTGACCGCTTCCAACTTGGACCAGTGTATCTTGACATATTAAAATTCCTCCAATAAAAATAATAAAAATTGTTGGAGTAAAATAATCACAATATAAGCTCAACATTCGTGCATCCCGAGTTTACATTTTCGCCCGTGCAGCGTGGGTTACTCGTTCACTAAACGTCCCGGGATGTTGACGTTCTTGTCGCTTATGGCTGCAAATATTTTACACGTTGACCATTATAAGGGCTTTAGGCCCGGAAAGCAAGAAAAAAACGCAGAAAGTCTGGCAAAGTAGAAATATTTCGGGGGCTAGTTTGGTATAATTAACTTTAGTTCGGAGGAGAAAGATATGTCATCAACACAATCTCTACTACTCATCACTTTAATTATCACGATCATCGTAGTGGTTATGGCCATGCTTTTGATCAACCGCCGGCAATTGCGCGATATTGAAGAGCTCGACAATGAGCTGGGTAATATGGAAGACCTGCACCTAGAGCGGGCAATTGGCAAGCTGGACCAAATGGAATTGGCTGGGGAAAGCCTGGCTACCCTCAATACCTGGAAGAAGAGCTACCAGAAGGCAGCTGAGCTTTTTCCGGAAATCCAGCGCTTGATTGAAGACGGGGCGGACGAAAATGCCCGCTACCGCCTAGTCAAGTCCCACCAAAGCATTAAGCAGGCCAGAGAACTTGTTGACTCTGTTTCTGAAGATATCAAGAATTCATCCGACGTCTTCACCCAGCTTTTGGAATCAAACCGGGAAAACAAGGCCCAATATGACGAATTGATGCAGAGCTACCGGGAAATCCGCAAGGAAATTCTGGCCGATTCCTTTGACTACAGTGTGGCCCTGGAAGAAATCGAAAACCGCCTGTCAGCCATGGAGGAAGACTTCGCCCAGGCCAAGAACCTGTCAGCCCAGGGCGACCATGTCGAGGCCAAGCGTGTCTTGTCAAAGATCCAGGCGGACCTCACGGCCTTAAAGACAAAGTTGCCGGAAGTTAAAGAGGATCAGCACGACCTGCAGACCGTATTTGCCGACCAGCTGGATGAAATCGCGGCTGGCTATAAGGAAATGCGGGATGCCAAGTACGGCTTCGGCAGCCTGGACCTTCTGCTGGAAATCAAGCAGAGCAACGACCAGATCGACCGGTCTCTGGCGGCTTTGGCTCAGCTGGACTTAGAAGAGACCAGCAAAGGGATGAAGAAGGTCGAAAAGGAAATCAAGACCCTTTACGGAATCCTGGAGAAAGAATATAAGGCCCGGCCTTTTGTGGAAAAGAACCAGGACAAGCTGCAGCGGCTCTTGACCCACCAGCAGACCGTCAGCCAGCAGCTGATCAAGAAACTGCGCCATATCGACGAAAGCTATGAACTGACCCACGGGGAACTGGACGAAAGCCGGGAGCTTGAAAGAGAAGTCCACAAGATGGATTCTGACTACATCCGGGCCGGCCAGCGGATCGCTGACGGCCGGGCCGTCTACTCTGAAGTCCAGGACGACTGGATCAAGATCCTGGGCCGCCTGCAGGAAATCGGCAAACGCCAGCAGGAATTGTCAGAAGCAGTTGACGGCCTCTATGAAGCGGAAGAAGTTGCCCAGCGGTCAATCAAGGAATTCAAGCAGCAGGTCTCTTTGGTTTACCGCCACCTCAGCCGGCAGAATCTGCCAGGGATTCCGGAAGGATTTTTGCAAATGTACACCCTGGTCATTAATGAAATCAGCAAGACCAGCGGGGAACTCAATCAGGTCCGGATCAATATGGAGAAGATCTCTGAAGAACTGGTGCAAATCTCAGATGACGTTGACCGCCTGCAAAGAGAAGCGGAAGACATCATCAGCTCAGCCAATCTTTTTGAACTGACCATGCAGTATTCCAACAAGTTCCTGGACAATGAAACTGTCGTCCGGGCCCGCAGAAATGCCATGAAGCTGTATGACCGGGACTACAACTACAAGGATGCCCTGGACACGATCGCCACGGCGGTGGAGCGGGCTGAGCCAGGCAGCTACCAGCGGATTGAAAATTCCTATTATCAAGAGCAAAAAGAACTTATTGATTGAAGCCAAGCGGCTTTTGGACTAAAATAAAATATCATTTGTAATTAAGCGGTCATTAAAATGGCCGCTTTTTTAAGGAGCAAGAAGCGTGATTTATTTTGACAACAGTGCCACGACCAAGATGGCACCTGAAGCATTAGAGACCTACAGCCAGGTGGTGACCAAGATCTGGGGCAACCCTTCCAGCCTGCATAAGCTGGGTGACCGAGCCCATGGCCTGCTGGAAGCTTCCCGCAAGCAGGTAGCAGACTTATTGGGAGTAAATACCGATGAAATCTTCTTTACTTCCGGCGGGACGGAATCTAACAACACGGCCATTAAGGGGACGGCCTGGGCTAAGCGGGAATTCGGCAAGCACATCATTACCTCATCCGTTGAGCATGCCTCTGTGGCCAATACTTTTACCGAACTGGAAAACCTGGGATTCCGGGTTACCCGCCTGCCAGTTGATAAGGAAGGCCGGGTCAATCCGGAAGACTTGAAGGCGGCCCTGGACAAGGATACGACCTTGGTCTCCATCATGGGCGTCAACAACGAGATCGGGACCATCCAGCCAATCAAGGAAATTTCTGAAATCCTGGAAGACTACCCGAACGTCCACTTCCATGTTGACAATGTTCAGGCCCTGGGCAAGGGGATCTGGGACCAGGTCTTTACCCCCCGGGTCGACATGATGAGCTTCTCTTCCCACAAGTTCCATGGCCCGCGCGGCATTGGTATTTTGTACAAGCGGCGGGGCCGGATGCTGATACCTTTGTGTGAAGGCGGCGGCCAGGAAAGGGGCTTAAGAAGCGGGACGGAAAACCTGGCAGCTATCGCGGCTATGGCCAAGGCCATCCGCCTGCTTTTGACGGATGAAAAGGAAAAGGCGGACAGAGAATACGCCATTAAGGAAAAGATCAGCAAGTACCTGGCAGGTAAGCCGGGCATCCATATCTTCTCTCCTTTGAAGGCGGACTTTGCCCCCCACATCCTCTGTTTTGCTTTAGAGGGGATCAGAGGTGAAACCCTGGTGCACACTTTGGAAGACCAGGACATCTACATTTCCACCACTTCCGCCTGCGCCTCAAAGAAGGCAGACGAAGCCAGTACTTTGGTGGCGATGAAGACGCCGGATGCAATCGCGACCAGCGCCGTCCGCCTCAGCTTTGATGAAAGCAATACTTTAGAAGAAGCAGACGAATTCATCGCGGCTTTTGACAAGATTTACCAGCACTTTGCCAAGATCAACCACTTAGGAGAATAAATTTGCAATACACAGAAATCATGATTCGCTACGGCGAACTGTCCACCAAGGGCAAGAATCGGAAGGACTTCATCAACCGCCTGGCCAGCAATGTCCAGAAGGTTTTGCACGACTTCCCGGATCTGAAGATCCAGACTCACCACGACCGGATGCACATCCTTTTGAACGGGACGCCTTTTGAGCCGGTCAATGACCGCTTGAAGCTTGTTTTCGGGATCCAGACCTACTCTCCAGTCATCAAGACTGAAAAGAGTCTGGAAGCTATTGAGAAAACTGCTCTAGAATTGATGCAGGCAACTTATAAGGCAGGCATGACCTTCAAGGTCAACACCAGAAGAAGCGACCACAAGTTTATTTACGACACCAACCAGCTGAACCAGATGGTGGCTGACTACCTTTACAACCATATGGAAGGCCTGCAGGCGGAAATGAAGCACCCGGACATGGTTCTGCTTTTGGAAATCCGTCAGGACGGGGCATACATCTCCAACCAGCTCCTGCATGGGGCAGGCGGGATGCCGGTTGGCACGGCTGGCAAGGCAGTGATGATGCTGTCCGGCGGGATCGACTCTCCGGTAGCTTCCTACCTGGCCATGAAGCGGGGGGTGAACATCGAAATGGTCCACTTCTTCTCACCGCCATACACTTCTGAAAAGGCCCTGGCCAAGGCCAAGGAACTGACCAGCATCTTGGCCAAGTACAGCGGCCGGATCAACTTCATCGAAGTGCCTTTTGCTGAAATCCAGGAAACGATCAAGGAAAAGCTGCCTGAAGGCTATTTGATGACTGTTCAGCGCCGCTTTATGCTGCGTCTGGCCGACATCATCAGGGAGAAGCGGCACGCTTTGGCTATCTTCAACGGGGAATCAGTTGGCCAGGTAGCTTCCCAAACCTTGGAATCCATGGCAGCCATCAATGACGTGACGACCACGCCAGTATTGCGGCCAGTTGCCACCATGGACAAGACCGAAATCATTGCCAAGGCTGAAGAAATCGGGACCTTTGACCTGTCCATCCAGCCATTTGAAGACTGCTGCACCATCTTTGCCCCGCCGCGTCCAAAGACCAAGCCAAAGATCGACAAAGCCCGGGAATATGAAAGCCGCCTGGATGTTGACGGCTTGATTGAGCGGGCCTTGGCCGGGGTTAAGGTCACTCCGGTCTACCCAGGCCAAAGCTTCCTTGACGACCTGGCTGAAGAAGACGCGGACCTGCTTTAATGCTGCGCCTGGACAAATTTTTGGCCAACATGAAGGTGGGCTCCAGGTCCCAGGTTCATGAGATTATTAAAGCCGGCCAGGTGACGGTCAACGGGAAGGTCTGCCGGTCAGCCAAGCAGAAGGTGAAAGAGGACGCTGAAGTCTTGGTCAATGGCCAGGTGGTTGTCTACCAGCAGTACCACTATTTTTTGCTCAATAAGCCAGCCGGCGTCTTGTCGGCAACGGAAGACTCCCGCCAAAAGACTGTCCTGGATCTGCTAAAAGACCAGGACCGCTATCAAAAGATCGCTCCAGTTGGCCGCCTGGATAAGGACACGACCGGCCTCTTGCTTTTGACCAATGACGGGCAATTGGCTCACCAGCTCCTGGCTCCGGAATACCATGTGGCCAAGACCTACTACGCCCTTTTGGCCGGAGTGGCTGATGAAGAAACGGCCAAGGCAATCGCGGCAGGCCTCACTTTAAAGGACGGAACGGAATTAAAGCCGGGCCAGCTGAAGATCTTGAGCCAAGACAGAGAGCAAGAGCAGTCAGAAATTGAGATCACCATTACCGAAGGCAAATATCACCAGGTTAAGCGGATGTTTGCCTCCCAGGGGATGAAGGTCTTAAAGCTCAAGCGGCTGAGTATGGGGCCTTTGACTTTGCCGGCTGATTTGGCGCCTGGCTCCTACCGGCCTTTGACGGCAGAAGAGCTGGTGCAACTTTCTCTTTAATGGCCGGAAAAATTATGCTATACTTTGTGACAAAGCCAAGATCAAGAGGTGGCGCTTCATGACAGAGAAAGGTCATTTAAGCTGAAAGACCGGAAGGCGCCTGGTAGCTTGATTCGCTGGCCGGCTGAACCAGGAGTAAGCCGGTCCGGTATCCGCGCCGTTACCGCGTTTAAGCGGAGCATTATGCTCAATTTAGGTGGTACCGCGGTTATATATCGTCCTAGACATTTACTTGTCTAGGACTTTTTTATTGGAGGAAATTTATGACAGAATTAGCACCAAAATACAACCCGCAAGAGGTTGAAGCTGGCCGCTATCAAGAATGGCTGGACGAGGATCTGTTCAAGCCGTCTGGTGACAAGAAGGCCAAGCCATACTCAATCGTTATCCCGCCGCCAAACGTTACTGGCAAGCTGCACCTGGGCCACGCCTGGGACACGGCAATTCAAGATACTTTGATCCGCTACAAGCGGATGCAGGGCTACGACACCCTTTACCTGCCGGGCATGGACCACGCCGGCATCGCCACCCAGGCCAAGGTTGAAGCCCGCCTCAGAGAACAAGGGGTCAGCCGTTATGACCTGGGCCGGGAAAAGTTCGTGGAAAAGGTCTGGGAATGGAAGGACGAATACGCCAACATCATCAAGAGCCAGTGGCAAAAGCTGGGTCTGTCCCTGGACTACAGCCGGGAACGCTTTACCCTGGACAAGGGACTGTCCAAGGCTGTCCGCCGGGTTTTCGTCCAGCTTTACAATGAAGGCTTGATTTACCGGGGTGAATACATCATCAACTGGGACCCGAAGCTGCGGACTGCTTTGTCTGACATCGAAGTTATCCACCAGGACGACCAAGGGGCCTTCTACCACATCAACTATCCGCTGGCTGACGGCTCTGGCAGCGTGGAAATTGCTACTACCCGGCCGGAAACCATGTTTGGTGACACGGCCGTGGCTGTTGCCCCAGGGGATGAACGCTACAAGGACCTGGTGGGCAAGAAGCTGATTCTGCCACTGGTTGGCCGGGAAATCCCAATCATTGAAGACCAGCACGTCGACCCGGAATTCGGGACTGGTCTGGTTAAGATCACTCCTGCCCACGACCCGAACGACTTTGAAGTCGGCAACCGGCACGACCTGCCGCGGATCAACGTGATGAATGATGACGGGACCATGAACGACAAGGCGGGCAAGTACGCCGGTATGGATCGCTTTGACTGCCGCAAGCAGCTGGTTGAAGACCTTAAGGCTGAAGGCTACCTGATCAAGGTTGAACCAATCGTTCACTCAGTTGGCCACTCTGAACGCTCCGGCGTGCAAGTTGAACCCCGCCTGTCCACCCAATGGTTCGTCAAGATGAAGCCGCTGGCTGACAAGGTTTTGGAAAACCAAAAGGGCGAAGGCAGAGTCAACTTCGTGCCTGACCGATTTGAAGGCACTTTGGAGCGGTGGATGGAAAACGTCCACGACTGGGTTATCTCCCGCCAGCTCTGGTGGGGTCACCGGATTCCTGCCTGGTACAACAAGCAGACCGGGGAAATGTATGTTGGCGAGGAAGCGCCAGAAGATATTGAAAACTGGGAACAAGACCAGGACGTTTTGGACACCTGGTTCTCCAGTGCCCTCTGGCCATTCTCAACTTTGGGCTGGCCGGATGAAGACTCAGCTGACTTCAAGCGCTACTTCCCAACCAACGCCCTGGTAACTGGCTACGACATCATTTTCTTCTGGGTTTCCCGGATGATCTTCCAAAGCTTGCACTTCACCGGCGAGCGGCCATTTGACAATGTCGTTTTGCACGGCTTGATCAGAGACGAGCAGGGACGGAAGATGTCCAAGTCCTTGGGCAACGGGATCGACCCAATGGACGTCATCGACAAGTACGGCGCTGACGCTTTGCGCTGGTTCCTTTTGAACGGGACCGCGCCTGGCCAGGACACCCGTTTTAGCTACACCAAGATGGACGCTGCCTGGAACTTCATCAACAAGCTCTGGAATGCCAGCCGTTTCGTCATCATGAACTTGCCGGAAGATGCCAAGCATGCCCAAAAGCCAGATACGAGCAAGTTTGACCTGGCTGACGCCTGGATTTTTGACCGCTTGAACCACACCGTCAAGGAAACTAACCGCCTCTTTGATGAATTCCAATTCGGGGAAGCCGGCCGGGAAATGTACAACTTCATTTGGAACGACTTCTGTGACTGGTACATCGAAATCTCCAAGGTTGCCCTCTACGGTGATGATGAAGAACTTAAGGCCAGAAAGCAGGCCAACTTGACCTGGATTCTGGACCAGATCCTCCGCCTGATCCACCCAATCATGCCATTCGTGACTGAAAAGCTCTGGCTGTCCATGCCGCATGAAGGCAAGTCCATCATGACCGCCGCTTACCCGGAAGCCCACGCTGAATTTGACAATGCCAAGGCTGATGAAGACATGGCCTTCTTGATTGAAATCATCAAGGCGGTCCGGAATATCCGGATGGAAGTGAACGCTCCAATGTCCAGTGCCATCGACATCTTGATCCAGCTTGATGACGAAAAGAATGAAGCAATTCTGCGGGACAACATGGAATACGTTGAAAACTTCCTGCACCCGAAGAAGCTGGAAATCTCCGGCAAGATTAACGCGCCGAAATTGGCCAAGACGGCTGTGATCGCCGGGGCCCAAATCTTCGTGCCGCTGTCAGAACTGGTTGACCTGGACGAAGAAATCGCCAAGATGGGCAAGGAAGAAGCCCGCCTGGAAGCTGAAGTTGACCGGGCAAGCAAGAAGCTGGCCAACAAGGGCTTTGTTGACCACGCTCCAGCTGCTGTGGTTGAAAAGGAAAAGGGCAAGCTGGCCGAATACGAAAGCCAGCTTGCCGGCGTGCGCGACCGCATCAAGGAATTGAAAGAAAGTCGTTAAAGACGTGAAATTTAAGACAGTTAATGAACTTACCGCTTACCTCTATCATTTGCCGCGCTTGCACGAAAAGAGCGACCTGACTTATGTCAAAAGGGTGCTCAAGGCCCTGGGCGATCCCCAGGACAAGGTCAAGTGCTGCCACATTACTGGAACCAACGGCAAGGGCTCAACTGCATATTACCTGAGCAATCTGCTCCAAAAGGCCGGTCAGCAGACTGGCCTTTTTGTTTCGCCCTTTATCATCCGCTTTAACGAGCGGATCCAGCTGAACGGGCAGGCAATCGCGGATGAGAACTTGCTGGAAGTGGCCAACGAAGTTGAAGCAGCAGTCGGCCGCTTGCGGGAAAGCGAGCCAGATTTTGCCCTGGTTACCTTTGAATATGAAGTCGCCATGGCCTTTCTCTTTTTTGCCAAGCAAAAATGTGATTACGCGGTTATTGAAGTCGGCATCGGGGCCGAGCATGACAAGACCAATGTGATGACGCCCGTAGTCAGCTTGATTACCACTATCGGCCTCGACCATGAGCAGATCATCGGACCGACTTTGGCTGATATTGCCAAAGAAAAGAGTGGGATCATCAAGCCGGCTGTCCCGGTCATCCTCGGTGACATCCCAGCCAGCGTAAAGGGGATCGTTGAAGACAAAATAACTAAATTAGCTAGTCCTTCTTACTGGCTGGGCCAGGACTTCCAGGTCAAGGAAGAAAAAGCGGGCTATGAGCTTGCAGTTGCTGGGCAAAATTACCAGTTGCCGGCCTGTCCCCGTCCAGAAGCTAAAGACGCGGCCATGGCCTTGGCGGCTTTTGCCCTTTTGCCGCTTGCTTTAAGTGAAAAGGCGGCAGAAGAAGCCTTGACCCAGACCACTGTTCCTGGCCGCTACCAACGCCTGGAAAAGGCGGGATGCAGCTTTTTATTGGACGGGGCCCACAATGTCCAGGCTGGAAGCGAACTTTTGCCATATGCCCGCCGCCTGGCCAAGGAAAAAGGCGGCCGGCTTTTGGTCTTAGCTGGCATGATGAAGGACAAGGACTTAAGCGACTTTTTGACTTTGCTGAAGGACGAAAAAGTCAGCTTGACCAGCCTGGCTTACCCGCGGGCAGCTAAAAAAGCTGACTTCCCGGCCTGGGCCCAGGAAAAATTTGCCTATGAGGGCGATTTGGGCCAGGCATTAAAGCAAGTGATGGCGGAAGCTGGCGACCGGGACTTGATCTTGGTTACGGGTTCATTTTACCTGGTCAGCGCGGTCTTGCAGCTTCTGCAGAGTGCTTGAGCATGAAGGAGGAAAATATGCGTGTTGCAGGTTTGAAGACAGACAAGCAGGGGGTCATTTTTGATATGGACGGCCTCCTGGTCAACTCCGAAGAGCTCTACTGGCAGGCCAATATCCAGGCCGCCCGGGAATACAAGCTGGGCATCAGCGATGATGCTTACTTGGACCTGGTTGGAGCCAGCGTCAAGGCCATGGATGCCTTTTATGAAAAATACTTTCCAAGCGATGAGGTCCGCAAGGCTTTTGTCAAGCGGACTGACGACCTGGTCTGGGAATGGACCGACCAGGGCAAGCTGAAGCTGAAGACCGGGGTCAAGGAGGCCCTGGACCGTTTCAATGACCTGGGCTTAACCATCGGGATCGCCAGCAACAACTATAAGAGCGTGGTTGACCACAATCTCTGGGTGACAGGCTGCCGGAACAGCTTTGACTTTATCGTCACCCATGACGAAGTTGCTGAGAAAAAGCTCCGGTCCAAGCCTTTCCCGGACCTCTATCTGGCTGCCCAAGAGCGCAGCGGCCTGGGTAAAGACCAGCTCTTAATCTTTGAAGACTCCAGCATGGGGGTCGAAGCGGCGGAAAATGCCGGGATTGACTGCGTCATGATTCCCGACATCAAGCCGGCTTCAGCCGAAGACCGGGCCAGAGCCCAGCTGATTTGCCCGGACTTTTTTGACTTTTTGAAAAAAATTTCTTAGTTTTTAGCGTAATTAGTAGTAGAGCGTAAAAATAAGGAGGAAATGCAAATGACCGAAACTACGCAAAACTACTATTATGTTGAAAGTGACCGTGACCTGCTCAAGCTGCTCTTTGACCAGCTGCCCTGCCAGAGTCTGGAAGATCTGTTGCAGCTGCTGGATCAAAAGCACATTGCCAACTTCAAGGACATCTTGGACTATGCCTCAGGACCGGACTGCCCCAATGACCTGGCCTTGACCATCGAGGTGGCCATGGACCGGTTGCGGCGGACTGACATGCGGCGCAGCTCTGACTGGGCTAGCAGCTCTAAGATTGGCAACTACCTGGCTAATAAACTGCTGGGGCAAAAGCAGGAGCAGTTTTGGGTCCTCTATTTTGACCAGCAGCAGAATCTCCTGGGGGAAAAAATGCTTTTCCAAGGCACCCTGGACCGGTCCTGGGTCCACCCCAGAGAAATCTTCCGCTGGGCGGTGGTCTACGGCTGCGCCAGCATCATCGTGGCCCACAACCATCCCAGCGGGGCGCTGACCCCGTCAGACAATGACTTGGAATTGACCAAGGGCTTGAAAAAAGCTAGCAAGATCATGAAGATCACCTTTTTGGACCACTTCATCATCGGCGGGGGGGAATATTTGAGCTTGCGGGAGCGGGAATTGTTTTAAAATTAGCTTAATTTTCCGCCAATCCATGACTTTCACGGGCATTATGCTATAATTAAGCAAGATTAAGCGAGTAAATAAGGAGAGATATCCGTGTTTGGATTAGGTTCAAAGAATATCGGTATTGACCTGGGTACCGCCAACACCCTGGTCTACGTTGAAGGCAAAGGCATCGTTTTGCGTGAACCTTCAGTAGTTGCCAAGAATACCAAGACTGGCGAAGTTATTGCAGTTGGTTCAGAAGCCAAGGAAATGATCGGCAGAACTCCAGGCTCAATCGTGGCTATCCGCCCGATGAAGGACGGGGTTATCGCTGACTATGACACGACCGCGGCCATGCTTAAGTACTTTATGGGCAAGACGGTCGGCAATTCCAAGCCTTCAGTCATGATCTGCGTGCCTTCAGGTGTTACTGAAGTTGAAAAGCGCGCTGTTATCGACGCTGCCCGGGTGGCTGGGGCCAGAGAAGCTTACGTGATTGAAGAACCATTCGCCGCAGCTATTGGTGCCGGTTTGCCGGTTATGGAACCAACTGGTTCCATGGTCGTTGACATCGGTGGTGGTACGACTGACGTAGCTACTATTTCCCTGGGCGGGATCGTTTCTTCAACTTCCATTCGCCAGGCTGGTGACAAGTTCAACCAAGCAATCACCAACTTTGTGCACGGCAAGTACAATCTGCTGATCGGTGAAAGAACCGCTGAAGACATCAAAATCCAAATCGGTTCAGCTTCTGTTGAAGCAGCCAAGGAAATCGAATCAATGACCATCCGCGGCCGGGACCTGGTGTCAGGTTTGCCAAAGTCATTGGAAATCAGTGCCGTTGACGTTGCAACTGCTATTCAAGACGTTGTTCAAGACATCATTGTTGCGATCAAGGAAACCTTGGAATTGACTTCTCCTGAAATTGCCGCAGACGTAATTGACCATGGTATCGTCCTGACCGGTGGTGGTGCCCTGCTCAAGAATTTGCCAGAAGTCATCTCTGACGCGACCAAGGTGCCTGTCTTCATCGCTCAAGACCCGCTTGACTGTGTAGCAATCGGTACCGGTGAATCTTTGAAGCACCTGGACGTAATGCGGAAGACTAGCAGATAAGAAATAAGAAAACCGGCCTCCGGGCCGGTTTTTATATTGGATGGGTGTTTATGAAGAATTTTTTTCAAAACAGAAAAATGCTGGCGGCTTTCGGGACCGTGGCGGTTTTGGCAGCCCTGCTAGGCTCAACGGTGATGCTGAGAAACAACCTGAGCGCGCCGCTTTTGATCCAGCGCCTGGGCAATGACATCGTCTCCGTGGGCTCAAGAATCGTGAGCGTGCCGGTTTCCTGGTTTACTGACGGAATCGACAGCGTCAAGGACTTGCAGAACGCGGCCGACGAAAACAGTCACTTAAAAAAGAAGGTGGCTGAGCTGGCCCAGGTCGAAGCCAGAAATGCTGCCCTGGAAAAGGAAAACAAGCAGCTGAAAGCTGTTGCTGGGATTAAAAAGACCTTGACCGGCTACACGACCACGACTGCTTCAGTAATTTCCCGCTCCAGCGACAGCTGGTCAGAGGTCTTGACCATTGACAAGGGCAAGAGCTCCGGCTTGAAGAAGGACATGGCGGTCATGTCCGGCGGCGGGGTGATTGGCCGGATCCTGGAAGTCGACGCCGCTACCAGCAAGGTAGAACTGATCACCACGACTGACAGCTCAGCCAACCGTTTTGCCGTGCAAGCCACGACAGATACGGGCAAGATTTTGCACGGTATCATCAGCGTCCAGTCAAACGGCACTTTGACCTTTACCCAGGCCTCCAGCTCAAGCAAGCTGAAGAAGGGGACCAAGGTCTACACTAGTGGCTTAGGCGGGACTTCGCCAAAGGGGCTCTTGATCGGGACGGTGGCGGAAACCACCAAGGACAGCTTTGGCCTGTCTGACTTGATCAAGATCAAGCCAGCCGGCAATTTGAGCGACGCATCCGTGGTAACGGTCGTCAAAAGGAGCGTGGCTGGCTAATGCGGATTTTCAAGCAATGGGTTTTGGCCATCGCCCTTTACCTGGCTCTGGTTGTGGAGGGGACCCTGTCCGTTTACCTGCAGCCGGCCTTGACTTACCAGCACGGCAGGGCCGGTCTTTTGATCCTGCCAATTGCCGTTTTGATCATCGCTTATGAAGATGAGAGAAATGAAAAGGAAATCTGGCTGGCCCTGGCGGCCGGAGTAGTTGCCGACCTCTACTTCTGGGGGATCATCGGGATCTACACCTTTATCCTGCCGGCCCTGTCGGCTTTTGGCCGCTGGTATGCCCGGGTCTTTCCGGAACTCTTCGTTTTCCGCCTGCTGGGCAACATCGTGGCCATTACCGTCAGCTGCCTTTACACCTGGCTGGTCTTCCGTTTGATCGGCTGGACGGACTTGACCTTGAAGGCCATCGGCTTCAGCCTCTTATACACGGCCGGCTGGACGACCGGGATCAGCCTGGCAACTTACTGGCTTTGGGCCAAGCTGGCCAGATCTTATCCTTTCCTGGTTGACCTGGACAATTACCGGTATTAATGAGCAATAAAAAAGCGGCCAGCGTGAAGCTGACCGCTTTTGAGCGTATTGCCGGTTTATTGGGCAGTTAAGTAGTAAAGAACTGAGGCTGCCACGCCAAAGAGCGTGATCAAAGCCATCAAGACTACCATGAAATTCTCAATCTTTTGAAATGTTGACTTTTTCTTTTTACGTGCCATAGAAGCCTCCTATATGAGAGTGATTATAACCTTTTTGACGGCGATTTGCAATTTCCGTGCTGCACTTTAAGGGAAAAATAAAAATATGCTAAACTAGCTAGCAGATGGAGGAAAATTATGCTGATGATATTCTTATTGCCGTTCTTTGGCCTGGTTTGTGCCTACCTAGTCAATCTGATCTGGCCCAGAGCTGCCTTTAGGGGCTATGACGTCATGCCCTTCTTTTTGATCTATGCCTGCCAGCTGATGACCAATTTAAAGGGCGTGCCATCCTTTTTACCGGCCGGCTTTTTGCTTTACTTCATATTGATATTGCTGGCCGCCATCAGATGGGCCATGATCAACAAGAACATTTCCTTAGGGAAGATGTTCCGCCAGTTCTGGTCCTACCTGGATGCCTGCAGTTTCTTTTGGTATTGCGGATTACTTTTGGTCGTTATGATCTGACAAATTACTGTCAGCCGCTTTGCGCGGCTGGCAGTTTTTTAATTTTTTCGGAAATCTGCTTGTGTTTTTCAGATATTGTGGTTTAAAGTGGGGATTTGTGGTAAATTGTTAACAGAAGGGAGGAGCCTGCCATGTTCATGGGCGAATACCAGCACAATTTGGACGCCAAAGGCCGTTTGATTATCCCGGCAAAACTGCGTGAACAGATTGGGCCAGCCATGGTTTTGACCCGGGGCATGGAAGGCTGCATTTTTGGCTATCCTCTGACCGAATGGGCCAAGATCGAGGCCAAACTGGCCAAGCTTCCCTTGACGAAGAAGAACGCGCGGAGTTTTACCCGGATGTTTTATTCCGGCGCCATGGAAGGCGAATTCGACAAGCAGGGGAGAATCAACTTGTCCCCCACCTTGAAGAAGCATGCCGGCCTGGTCAAGGAATGCGTCATTGTCGGCGTCTCCAACCGGATTGAAATCTGGGCCAAGGAGCGCTGGGAAGAGTATTCTGACGAAGCCAACGAAAGTTATGATGAAATTGCGGAAGATTTGGACGATATCGAGTTATAAAGATGGAATTTAAGCATACTAGCGTGTTATTGCACGAAACAATCGACAACCTGGCCCCACGAAGCGGCGGCACTTACGTGGATGCCACCTTCGGCGGGGGCGGGCATGCAAGATACCTGCTTAGTAAGCTGGACAAAGGAAATCTGATCGGTTTCGACCAGGACCAGTACGCGATTGACACCGCCCAGAGCAATTTTGCTGCCTTTTTAAAAGAAGACAGCCAGCCTCGCCTGCAGCTGGTCCACAACAACTTCAGCCATTTAAAAGAAGAACTGGCCAAGCTGGGGATTAGCGGCATTGACGGCATCTACTACGACTTGGGTGTTTCATCTCCGCAATTGGACCAGGCTGAGCGCGGTTTTTCCTACCGTTTTGACGCAAGGCTGGACATGCGGATGGACCAGAGTCAGGACTTTGATGCTTACCAGCTGGTCAACCAGTATGACCAAAAGCAGCTGGCTGACGTCCTTTACCGCTATGGCGACGAGAAGTTTTCCCGGCAGATCGCTAGAAAGATCGTTGAAAGAAGACGGGTCAAGCCGATTGCAACTACTTTTGAGTTGGTTGAGATCATCAAGGAAGCAATTCCGGCCGCAGCCCGCCGCAGCGGCGGCCACCCGGCCAAGAAGAGCTTCCAGGCCATCCGGGTGGAAGTCAACCACGAGCTGGACGTTTTGCAGGCATCTTTGGAAGAAGCCATCGGCCTGCTTAATCCTGGCGGCCGGATCAGCGTTATTACCTTCCAGTCTTTGGAAGACAAGATCGTCAAGCAGACCTTCAAGAAGTATTCAGAAGTTGAAATTCCCCGCGGTATGCCAGTTGTGCCCGAAGGGATCAAACCAACTTTACGCCTGGTCAACCGCAAGCCGATCACGGCCAGCGAAGAAGAACTGGCGGAAAACAACCGGTCACACAGTGCAAAGTTAAGAGTAGCAGAGAAGTTATAAAGAGGACCACAATGGCTGGAAACACAGTTAGAAAATATAATTATGAACCAGAAGAGGAAGCCCGGAAAAGTCCTCGTTTGGTGGTTGACCCGCAGAAGGTGCCATACTCAGCTTTTGAAAAGCTGCTGGCAGTTGTGGGCCTGCTTGGGGCAGTTGCTTTGATTACCTTGAACGTGTCTGCCAGCGTTTCGGCGACTTATGCCCAGCGGCAGTTAACTAACGTCAAGGAATCAATTACCAAGCAAAAAAACGCAACGGCTGACTTACAGCAGGAAATTGGAGAGTTGTCGTCAAATACCCGCTTGAACAAGATCGCCCAAAGTCAAGGACTGAAGTTGCGTGAAAATAACATTAGGACAATTCGCTAATGAAGAAGACCACTAATTTAAGAAAAATAAAATCCAGAGCACACGGCTATCGCTTTACAGTTGGGAGAATTCTAGAGCTAGTCGTTGCTTTGGTTTTTCTTTTTTTTGCTGGCCGCATGCTCTATCTGTCGATTTCCAAGACCATTGACGGCCAGGACATCAACAAGAGAACTGCCGCGATTTATCGGCGAAACACTGCTTTGACGGCTAACCGGGGCACGATTTATGACAAGAACGGCTTGATCATTGCCCAGGATTCCCACACCTACACGGTTTACGCAATTTTGGACAAGACATATGTCGACTCCAATAAGAAACCGCTCTATGTCCAGGACAAGGAGAAAACGGCTGAAAAGCTGGCTATGGTTTTGCCGCTTTCCAAGTCGAAAATCCTCAAGTATCTGAATCCTAAGAATAAAAATACCTTCCAGGTTCAGTTTGGGACGGCCGGATCCGGCTTGACCTTGACTGAGAAAAAGAAGATCCAGGCCATGCACTTGACTGGGATCAAGTTCATGGAAACGCCGTCGCGCTTGTATCCAAACGGGGTTTTTGCCTCAAACGTGGTCGGCTACACGGTTTCTGAGACCAATTCCAAGACCCAGGCCACGGAACTGGAGGGGGTGACTGGGCTTGAAGCCTACTTTAACAAGATCCTCAAGGGGACCAACGGTTATGAGACCAGCATGGTCGATTCTTCAGAAAACCAGCTGCCAAGCGGGTCCCACTCCTACAAGGCAGCTAAAGACGGGGATAATCTCTACTTGACGATTGACTCTCAGCTACAGAGTGCCCTGGAGTCCTACATGAGCAAGGTGCAGAAGAACTACACGCCGAAAGCCATGACGGCGGTTATTGAAGACTTGAAGACCGGGAAGATCCTGGCTGCTTCCCAGCGACCGACCTTCAACTCCCAGACCAAGGCCGGAATCAGCAAGGCGGGCAGCAACCTCCTGGTTCAGTCTAGCTACGAGCCAGGTTCTGTTTTCAAGATCCTGTCCCTGGCGGCCGCGGTCAACAGTGGCAACTATAATCCCAAGGCCTACTACCGGTCAGGATCGATCACTGTTTCCGGCTCCACCATCTATGACTGGCAGAAGTCCGGCTGGGGAACGATTCCGTTCTCCCAGGCCTTCCCGCGCTCCAGTAACGTCGGGATGGTCTACCTGGAAAAGAAGATGGGAGCCAAGCTCTGGCGCAAGTACTTGGAGATGTTCCGCATTACCCACAAGACCGGGATTACCCTGCCAGGTGAAGTTTCCGGCAGCCTGTCTTTCTCAAGTCCGGTTGACCAGGCGGTAACTTCCTTTGGTCAAGGGGTCACGGTCAACGTCATGCAGATGATGCAGGTATACAGTGCCCTGGCCAACAACGGGCAGATGGTCAAGCCGCAACTGGTGGAAAAAATCACCAATTCTTCGGGCAAGACGGTCAAGAGCTACAAGGTCCAGAAGGTTGGCAAGAAGATTTTTACGGCCCAGACCAGAAAAGTAGTCCTACAGAACATGAAGAAGGTTTTGGACAAGGAAATCGGGACCGGCCACACCTACTACATGAAGGGCAAGGACTTCGGGATCAAGACCGGGACGGCCCAGATTGCCAAGTCAACAGGCGGCTACATGACCGGGGACCGGAACTACATCTTCTCAGTCATGGGGATTACCCCAACTGACAATCCCCGTTACTGCATCTACTTGACCATGAAGCAGCCAAGCAAGCTGGGCAGCGGGGCCGAAACTATCCTGGCCCAGATCTTTAAGCCGATGATGAGCCGGCTGGTGCTTTTGAACAAGGGAGACAAGTCAGCTTCTGCCGTAGTCAAGGTGCCGAAATTCACCGGCATGACTTATACCAAGGCTAAAAAGACAGCGACCTCAAATGGTCTCAACCTGGTCCGCCTGGGGACTGGTTCTAAAGTTCTCAGTCAAAAGGCAGCGGCGGGTGAAACGGTATCCGTCGGCAGCACTGTCTTTGCCTTGACTAGCGGCAAGATCAGCCTGCCGGATTTGACCGGCTGGACTGAAAGCCAGCTGGAGGCTTATGCCTCCCTGGCTGGAATCAAGTTGCAGCTGTCAGGCGGCGGCAAAGTTAAGTCGCAAAGTCTGGCTCAGAGGACGGTAGTTAAATCAGGAACGAAATTGAAAGTAGAGTTAAAGGAGTAATAGATCGATGCAAGCAAGTTTGATTGCTTTTATGATTTCACTGGTATTAAGCGCCTTGCTTTTGCCATGGCTGATCATCTGGATGAGAAGCCACGACGAAGGCCAGCAGATCCGGGATGAAGGGCCGAAATGGCATGAAAAAAAGTCGGGAACCCCGACCATGGGGGGCACGATCTTCGTGCTTTCAGCCGCGGTCGCAACGATCGCCATCTGCGCGTATAAGGGGCAGCTGACCAAGACGGTCTGGATTTTGTTAGTTGCTCTTTTGGGCTACGGGGTTATCGGCTTCCTGGATGACGGCTTAAAGCTCTTTTTCAAGCGGAACCTGGGTCTTAGAGCCTGGCAAAAAATGGCCCTGCAGCTGGTCGTAGCTGCCGGGATCGTTTTGCTGGCAGCCAGTGACAACTTTGACTTTGGCCTCTACCTGCCTTTTGCCGGGGTGGTCAAGAACATGGCCCTCTTTACCTTGTTTGAAGTCTTCTGGCTAGTCGGCTTTTCAAACGCCGTCAACTTGTCAGATGGTCTGGACGGCCTGGCAACCGGGCTGTCCTTTATCGCTTATGGCACCTATGCCTGGCTGGCTTTTAAGAGCCAGAATTTTGGCGTTCTAGTCTTCTGTATGGCGGTAATGGGGGGCTTGGCCGCCTTCTTCATGTTCAACCACAAGCCGGCTAAGATCTTTATGGGGGATGCTGGTTCCCTGGCTCTCGGGGGCGGGCTGGCAGTGGTCAGCATCTTCTTGGGCCGGCCATGGTCCTTGCTTTTGATCGGGATCGTCTTTGTTTGTGAAACGGCCAGCGTTATTTTGCAGGTCGCTTCGTTTAAGACGACTGGCAAGCGGATTTTTAAAATGACGCCAATCCACCACCACTTTGAAATGCTGGGCTGGTCCGAATGGAAGGTCGACCTGGCCTTCTGGCTGGTTGGACTGATTGGTAGCGGAATTTATTTGATGATTTGGGGATAATTAAACGATGAAAGAAATCGATAAATATGCTGGTAAAAACATTCTTGTTTTAGGTCTGGGCCGGAGCGGCTTCGCGGTCAGCAAGCTGCTCCTCAAGCTGGGCGCGCGCCTGACTTTAAATGACAAGGCAGACCTGGCTGCTGACCCTAAAGCCAAGCAGTTGGCTGACCTGGGCGTCAGAGTAATTGGCGGCAGTCACCCAGTCGACCTGTTTGACCAGGAAAATTTTGACTACCTGGTTAAAAATCCCGGCATCCCTTACGAGAACCCGATGGTGGCCAAGGCCAGCGAAAAAGGGGTTCCCATCATTACTGAGCCTGAAGTTGCTTTAAGTGCCAGCGAATCGCCTTACGTCTGCGTAACCGGGTCAAACGGCAAGACCACCACGGTCATGCTGACCCAGCAGATCATGGACCACTACCTGCAAAAGCAGGGCCACCACGCTTACGCGGTCGGCAACATTGGCTGGCCGATTTCTGAAGTAGTTTTAGACCAAGCCGGCCCAGATGACCTTTTGGTCGTGGAAATGTCCAGCTTCCAGTTGATGGGGGTAACCGACATTGAACCAAAGGTAGCGGCTATCGTTGACATCTACAACAATGTCCACCTGGACTACCACAAGACTTTTGACAACTATGTTGACGCCAAGCTGAACGTTGGCCGCTTCCAAAAGGAGAGCGACTACTTCCTGGCCAACTTTGACCAAAAGGACATCCTGGCTAAAGAAGAAAAGGCAACTAAGGCCAAGATTCTGACCTTCAGTGAAAATGATCCAGCCGCTGATTTCTACATCGGCCAGGACTACTTGATGTACGGCGAAGAAAAGATGATGAAGATTGCCGACATCAAGCTGCCGGGGATCCACAACTTGCAAAACTCCCTGGTTGCCATCGGCATCAGCAGTCTAATGGGGGCGGGCAAGGACGACATCGCGGCCGTTTTGTCCACCTTTACCGGGGCTGAACACCGCCTGCAGTATGTGACCACCCTTGACGGGGTCAAGGTCTACAATGACTCCAAGTCAACCAACATTGAAGCGGCCACCGTGGCCATCCAGTCCTTCAAGGAGCCGGAAGTCCTTTTGGCTGGGGGCCTGGACCGGGGCTTTGTCTTTGACTCCCTGGTTGAACTGTTTAAAAAACACGTCAAGGCCATCGTAACTTACGGGGAAACCCGCTACCTGCTGGCTGACGCGGCCAGAAAGGCCGGGATCAAGACCATCGTGGTCGTTGACAACCTGCATGAAGGGGTTAAGGCAGCATCCAAGCTGACTGAAGCAGGTGACGTCCTGCTCTTTTCACCTGCCTGCGCTTCCTGGGACCAGTTCAAGACCTTTGAAGAACGCGGCGAATATTTTGTCAAGTATGTAAAAGAATTGGAAGAGAAATAAAATGAGAGTTATTTTTTCTGGTGGCGGCACTGGCGGCCACATTTATCCCATCATGGCCTTGATTGAACGCTTGAAGGAAGAAGGCATTTGCCAAGACGATGAGATTTTGTTCGTCGGCACCAAGAAGGGGCTGGAATCCAAGATCGTGCCTGCCGCCGGGGTCAACTTTAAGACCATCGACATCCAAGGTTTTGACAGAAAGCACCTGTTGAACAATGTTAAGACTATCCAGCTCTTTTTAAAGGCGACTAAGCGGGCCAAGGAAATTCTGGCTGACTTTCAGCCGGACGTTGTCCTGGGCACTGGCGGCTACGTCAGCGGGGCGATTGTCTACGAAGCCAGCAAGATGAAAATTCCGACCATGATCCACGAGTCCAACTCCGTGGTCGGGGTGGCCAACAAGTTCTTAGGCCACTACGTGGACAAGATCTGCTATACTTTTGACGACGCGGCCAAGGAATTTCCAGAAAAAAAGAAGCTGGTCAAGACCGGCAACCCGCGTTCCCAGCAGGTTTTGAGCTTAAATGCCAAGCCAGTTGACCTGGCAGGCGATTTGGGCCTTAACCCCCAGATCCCGACTGTCCTGGTCTTCGGGGGTTCCCGGGGGGCCTTGGCCATCAACCGGGTCATGCTCAAGTCTTTGATGGAGCTGAAGAAGAAGCCTTACCAAGTGATCTGGGCAACGGGGACTTACTACTATGACGCGATTGAGAAAAAGCTGGCTGATGTTGACTACGGCGACTCCATCAAGGTCATGCCGTATATCGCCAACATGCCGGGCCTTTTGCCGGAAATGACCTGCGTTGTTTCCCGGTCCGGGGCAACCAGCCTAGCTGAGTTTACGGCCTTAGGCGTACCAGTCATCTTGATTCCTAGTCCTAACGTGACCCACAACCACCAGATGAAGAATGCCATGGACCTGGAAAAGGCCGGGGCGGCTTTGGTGATTGCGGAAGATGATCTGAACGAAAACACCTTCGTGTCCTCCATCGATCACCTGCTTTTGGACCATAGCTATGCCGAAAAAATGCGGCAGGCTTCCACGGCCTTGGGCGTGCCCGATGCATCTGACCAGGTCATCAAGGTCATGAAGGAAATTGCCAAGAAGAACTGATAATAAACGATTAGGAGGAAGCAATGGCTCGCAAACGGATAACCCGCAGAGACCCAGAAGAGGAGCTCTCTAAATTCTTACGCCACGAACCTGGCCAGGGGCAGGAAACACGCAAATTGTCGAGCCAGCTTACTTCGCTTAAGAAAGAACGCCGGCGAGGCCTCTTGACCCGGCTGGGTTCGATTATGGCCGTCTGCCTTTTGGCTATCGCTTTTTTAACCTACTACGTCTCGCCTTTAGCCGACGTATCAACGGTCAGGGTGCTCGGAGCTGATGACCTGGATGGCAAAAGCATGGTTGAAGTGGCCCAGATCAAGGCTTCTGACAAGGTCGTTGATGCCTTGCGGGGGCAAAAGAAGATCAGCAAGAAGCTGGCCGTTAAATACCCTGAAGTGGCTTCTGTCACTTTATCGGTCAAGGGGCTGAACACCTTGAACATGCAGGTGCATGAGCGGAAAGTGATCGGCTATATTAAAGACGGGTCCAGCTATCGGAAGATTCTCGCCAACGGGGAACTGGGCACCAATAGCCTGGCCTGGAGCGAGGTCGACCATGACAAGCCGCTTTTTATCGGCTACAGCAAGCAGGTGGCCTTGAAGACCAACCTTAAAATTTTTAACTCTTTTCCTGAATATTTCAAAAAGCAGGTCAAGATGCTGTCCGGCAATACCAGACGCAAAACCCAGATGATTCTGGTCATGAAAGATGGCAATGTGATAATCGGCAACACTGAGACGATAAAATCCAAGGTTAAGTACTATAACTCGATTAAACAGGATTTGACAACCAACAGTGTCATTGACATGGAAGTCGGTGCCTTTACCCGCCCTTTGACTAGCGCGGAAAAAAAGGCCTACGGCTTGTCTTAATTTTATATCTTTAAAGAATTATGATATTATCTATATATTAGAATTGGGGGAAGGAAACTTGGATAATTCAACTTTGTTAGTTGGTTTGGACATTGGGACCACGAGCATCAAAGTCGTTGTTGCCGACGCTGCTCATCAAGAGCTGCAGGTTTACGGGGCAGTTGCCGCTCCTACGCGGGGGATGCGGCATGGCAAGATCGTCGATATCGATCAAGTTGCTGAATCTGTCAAAAACGCGATTCAGCAGGTCAGCGAGAAGACCAATAGCAAGATTAACCGGGTAGTGACTGCCTTGCCAGTCAGCATGCTGCAGCTGGAGAATACAACCGGTTTGGTCAACATTTCTGATTCTGGCAAGGAAGTTGCCAATGAAGACGTGCAGCAGGTCATGTATGCCGCCATCAAGGCTGCCAAGAAAAAGGACCGGCAGGCCGTGGCCTTCTTCCCCAGCCGCTTTTTGATCGATGGGGAAAAGGACGTTGACGACCCGCGGACCATGATTGCCCGCTCCCTGCTCGTGCAGGGGTTGGTAATGACGGCGCCGTCAGCGGAAATTCACAACATCAACACGGTTTTGAATCACGCCGGCATCCGGAACAACTTCTTTGTTCCGGCCCCGATGGCTGTTTCCAGCGTGGCGCTTGATGAAGCTGAAAGAACTTTTGGGGCCATCCTTTTGGACATGGGCGGCGGCAGCACGACCGCCACGGTTATCCGCGACGGCCAGATCAAGTACGCCACGGTTGACCTAAAGGGGGCTGCCGACATTACCCATGACATTTCTGTGGTTTTGTCAACGACCATGAGTGATGCTGAAGCCTTGAAGCGCGACTACGGCTATGCCGACCCGGACCTGGCTTCAGAAAATGAAAAATTCGCGATTAAAGCCGTGGGCAAGGACGAAAACAACCTGGTCAGCGAGAAGTATCTCAGTGAGATCATCAACGCCCGCCTGCAGCAGATCCTGCGCCGGGTCGGCCGGGGCCTGTACAACCATGATGCCCTGTCTCTTCCAGCCGGGGTCATCATCACTGGCGGCAGCGCTCTTTTGGCCGGGATTGATGAATTGGTTGCAGCCGACTATGATGTCAAGGCCAAAATCTACCAGCCGGCCCAGATTGGCTTACACAATCCGGTTTATTCAGTGGCCTACGGGATCGTCAACTATGCCAACAACTTGAGCGATATTGGCTACCTGGCCAACACCGTAATTTATCGGGATTCAGCTCTTGCGTCAAACGAGCGGCTGACCAGTGCCGGAAATAGTCAAAAAAATGCTAAAAGAGTGACGCGGAAAGCTGAAAATGACACTGAATTAGCTTATAATAAGACTAAGCATGATGGGGAAATAGACAGTGAAACCCGGCATGAAGAAAAGACTAATAATAACGAAAATAAAAACAAGGGCTTAGCTGCATTTTTCAGAAAGTTCTTTGATTAAGGGTGGTAAACGTAGATGGCTTTGGATTTTACTTTTGATTCAGATGAAAACAACAACGCAGTTATCAAAGTAATTGGCGTTGGTGGGGCGGGCGGCAATGCCGTCAACCGGATGATTGAAGACGGCGTGCAGGGCGTCTCCTTTATCGCGGCCAATACCGACGTACAGGCTTTGAACAGCAACAACGCTGAGGTTAAGATTCAGCTGGGGCCGAAACTGACCAGGGGCTTGGGGGCAGGTTCACATCCTGAAACCGGGCAAAAGGCCGCTGAAGAAAGCGAAGAAACGATTGAAGACGCACTTAAAGGCGCTGACATGATCTTCATCACTGCCGGCATGGGCGGTGGTACTGGCACTGGGGCTGCCCCGGTAATCGCCAAAATTGCCCGGGAAACCGGTGCTTTGACGGTTGGGGTGGTTACCCGCCCATTCAGCTTTGAAGGTCCTAAGCGGTCCAAGAACGCCGCTGACGGGATTGCCAAGCTGAAGGAATACGTTGACACCCTGGTCATCGTAGCCAACAACCGGCTTTTGGAAATCGTCGACAAGAAGACTCCGATGATGGAAGCCTTCAAGGAAGCTGACAACGTCCTCAAGCAGGGTGTCCAAGGCATTTCCGACTTGATCACTTCAACTGACTACGTGAACCTGGACTTCGCCGACGTCAAGACGGTCATGGAAAACCAGGGGGCAGCCTTGATGGGGATCGGCCGGGCAAGCGGTGAAAACCGGACGGTAGAAGCAACCAAGATGGCGATTTCCTCACCACTTCTGGAAGTTTCAATTGACGGGGCCAAGCAGGTCCTCTTGAACATCACTGGTGGTCCGGACTTGACCCTGTTTGAAGCCCAAGATGCTTCAGAAATCGTCTCAACGGCTGCCGGCGAAGACGTCAACATCATCTTCGGTACGGCAATCAACCCTAACCTGGGCGATGAAGTCGTGGTTACGGTGATCGCTACCGGGATTGATGACGAAGCTGAAGCAGCTGCGTCTAAGCAATTGCCAGGCCGCGGCCACCAAGTGAGCGCGCCTAGAGAAAAGCCAGCTGCACCAAAGATCCTGACTCCGGAAGAGCCAGCTCCAGCTGCGCCTGTTCAAGAAGCGCCAGTTCAAGCTGAAGAAGCTAAGCCGGCCAGCCCGGTCAAGGAAGAGAAGCCAGCCATGATGGACCCGATCAGCGTTTGGGGCCTCAACGACGATGACTACTCAAGACGGCAGAACCCGGAAGAACAAAAGCGGCAGTCTGAAGAAAAGGAAGCGGCTTTGGATGCTGATCCAAGCAGCGCCATTTCCCAAATTGACATCAACACCGATTACGACGACGATGATGACGACGATATTCCGTTCTTCAAGCACCGCCGGGACCGGTAAAGGAGGCAGAGTAAATGAACAACAAATTTAAGGACTTTTTCGGCTTCGGAGATAACGATTCCTACGAGGAAAGAGACGCCTACGAGGAAAATTACGACGAACAAGAAGAAATGCAAAACAGCTACCGGCCAACTAACAGCCGTGACAGCAATGTCGTGTCCATTAAGGCCGGCCAAGCTGGCAGCGGCCCAAGCAAGATCGTCCTTTACGAACCGCGGGTATATTCTGACGCTAAGGAAGTAGCCCAGAACCTGCTCAACCAAAAGGCGATCATCATCAACTTCAGCCGGATGGACGACGCTTCTGCCCGCCGGGTAGTCGACTTCATCACCGGGACGGTTTACGCCCTCAATGGTGAAATCCAGCGCGTCGGCGACAAGATCTTTCTGGCTACTCCTCCGAAGTTTGAAACTGACGGCAAGATCACTGAACTGCTTGATAAGAAAGATACTTTAGGTTAATGCAAACATTTTTGGTTTTTTTGTACCGGCTGCTCCACTTCATCTGTGAAGCTTACAGCCTTTTGATCATTATTGATGCCTTTATGTCTTGGATTCCGGCCATCAGCGAATCCGCGGTTGGCCGCTGGATCGACCGGATCGTCAACCCCTTCGTCAACCTTTTCCGGCAAGGGCCGATCCTACGCTTGATCTACGCGACTGGCATTGACATCTCACCAATGATTGCTTTGTTTGTGATCTACTTTGTCCAAAGCGTTGCCTTGGGCTGGCTATTCAACATTTTAGGGAGGATTTTCCTGTGATGGACAAGCGGCAGGCCAGCAGCTTTTACCCACATTTTGCAATTGAAGAAAGACCAACAATTGACCAATTTGTTGGTCTTTTTAATCGCCTCTTGTTTACCGGCCAGGATTTTTTAACGGATTTCCTGGACCCCCGGCAAAGGCAGATTATGGAGACGGTCGCCGGCGGGGAAGCCATCGTGCAGGCTTTTGGCGGCTATGAAGAAGCAGAAAAGTGCCGGCTCTACATCAGCCTGGAATGGGAGAACTTGAAGCCGGACGACTACCAGGTCCAGCTCTTTGAAATCGAATACCCGCAAAAGTTCGCCAGCCTCCGCCACAGCCAGATTCTGGGCAGCCTGGCCAATTCCGGAGTAAAAACCGATACCTTTGGCGACATCATCACTGACGGGCAAGGCCGGTGGCAGTTTTTCGCGGAAAAAGAACTGGCTGGCTTTTTTGCCAGTCAAATTGACCAGATGGGGCCAGTCAAGGTTCGCCTGGAAGAGAAGCCGCTAAAAGACCGCCTGGAAGCAGAGGACAATTCCGAGATCATTACCGCTGTGGCTTCCTCCATGCGCCTGGACGCGGTTTTGGCCGCACTAAGCAATAAGTCCCGCAGCCAGGTCAAAGAGGCCCTGGAAGCTAGCGAGGTCCGCTTAAACTGGCATGAAGAAATGAAGGGTGAAAGCCTGCTGAAAGTCGGCGACATGCTGAGCCTGCGTCGTTTTGGCCGGGTCAAGCTCTTGTCTGCCCAGCCCAGCAAAAAGGGCCGCCTGCGCCTGGAATGTCAGTTTTGGCCGGCAAAAAAGCAATAAACATTTGACAAAGTGCCGGTTGATGCCTTAAACTCTTTTACTGTAGATAGAAAACATTTTTCATTGTTTTTTTATCTCTTACATAATTACGATTAATAAATCAGACTGACAGTCCTGCTTTAAGGCGACCCTAGCGAGTTAATGATGGTGAAAGATTAACACAAGCCGGCGAGCGATCAGCTGCCGATTGGTCTGAGCGGGGGCCGGCACGATAAGCTGGCATAAGTGGGGCCCTTCGGGGCTCAATTTAGGTGGTACCACGATAGTCTCGTCCTATTTCAGGATGAGGCTTTTTATTTTAGCGAAAGGATTTTTACATATGCGGGTTAAGGATACGCTGAACCTGGGTAAAACCAAGTTCCCGATGCGGGGCAACCTGCCCAAGCGGGAAGCAGAATGGGAAAAGAACTGGGAAGACCAGAAGTTTTATGAAAGACGCTTGAAGCTTAACGAAGGACATGAAAGATTTGACCTTCACGACGGCCCTCCATTTGCCAACGGCAACATTCACATGGGCCACGCCTTGAACAAGATTACCAAGGACATCATCGTCCGGAGCAAGAACATGGAAGGCTACTACGCTCCTTACGTTCCGGGCTGGGATACTCACGGCCTGCCAATTGAGCAGCAATTGACCAAGCAGGGCGTTGACCGCAAGACCATGGACCGGGCTGCTTACCGGGAACTTTGCCGGAAGTTTGCCATGGAGCAGGTTGAAAAGCAACGGACCGACTTTAAGCGCCTGGGCGTCATGGGCGACTGGGACCACCCTTATATCACCCTTTTGCCGGAATTTGAAGCCGCAGAAATCCGGGTCTTCGGCAAGATGTATGAAAATGGCTACATCTACCAAGGCAAGAAGCCGGTTTACTGGTCTTGGTCCAGTGAATCAACTTTGGCGGAAGCCGAAGTCGAATACCACGACGTGGAATCACCATCAATTTACATTTCCTTCCCGGTCAAGGACGGCAAGGGCAAGCTGAGTGAAGAAAACACCTACTTCTTGATCTGGACGACCACTCCATGGACTATTCCTTCCAACCAAGGGATTGCCGTTAATCCGAAGTTTGACTACTCAGTTGTTGAAGTCGGTAACCGCCGCTACGTTGTCGGCACTGACCGCTTGAGTGCTGTAGCCGAAATTTTGGGCTGGGACAGCTACAAGACTGTTCAGCACCTTAAGGGGACGGACATGGAATACATGGTGGCCAAGCACCCTTACATCGAAGGCCGCGACAGTCTTTTGATGGAAGCAGTCTACGTTACTGACGATGATGGTACTGGCCTGGTCCACACCGCTTCCGGTTTTGGTGAAGACGACTACAACACTGCCATGCGCTACGGCTTTGACGTTTTGTCCCCAATGGACAACAAGGGCTGCTTCACTGAAGAAATCCCTGACCCAGACCTGGTGGGCAAGTTCTACACTGACACCAACGAAATCGTCAAGGACAAGCTGGCGGCTGCCGGCAACCTTTTGCACTACAGCACCTTTGTCCACTCCGCCGCTCACGACTGGCGGACCAAGAAGCCGGTAGTCTACCGGGCAACCACGCAATGGTTTGCCTCAATCTCCAAGTTCAGAGACCAGATCCTGGACCAGATTGACAAGACCACCTTCTACCCGGCTTGGGGCAAGACCCGCCTTTACAACATGATCAAGGACCGGGGCGACTGGGTAATTTCCCGCCAACGTGCCTGGGGCGTGCCTTTGCCAATTTTCTACGCTGAAGACGGCACCGCCATCGTGACCCCGGAAACCATCGAACACGTGGCTGACCTCTTTGCCAAGGAAGGCTCCAACGCCTGGTTTACCCACCCGGTTGAAGAACTTTTGCCAGAAGGCTTTACTTCAGAACACTCACCAAATGGCAAGTTCACCAAGGAAACTGACATCCTGGACGTTTGGTTTGACTCCGGGTCATCCTGGAGCGGGGTCCAGGCTCTGGGCAGAGACGTTCACTACCCGACTTCCATGTACCTGGAAGGCAGTGACCAATACCGGGGCTGGTTCAACTCCAGTTTGATCACCAGCGTGGCTACCAACGGGGTAGCTCCTTATAAGTCAGTCCTGTCTCAAGGCTTTACTTTGGACGGGCAAGGACGGAAGATGTCCAAGTCATTGGGCAACACGATCGCTCCTAACGATGTCATCAAGCAAATGGGGGCCGAAATCATCCGCCTCTGGGTTGCTTCCGTTGACGCTTCCGGCGACGTCGGCGTGTCAATGGACATCCTGCGCCAGGTTTCAGAAGGCTACCGGAAGATCAGAAACACCTTCCGCTACATGCTGGCCAACACCGCTGACTTTGATCCGGAAAAGGACCGGGTAGCTTACAAGGACCTGCGCAAGATTGACCAGTACCTGGAAGTCAAGCTCAACGACTTAGTTGCCGAAAGCATTGTCAACTACGACAAGTATGACTTCGCTGACGTTTACAAGCTGGTCTTCAAGTTCATCACCAACGACCTGTCCGCCTTCTACCTGGACTTTGCCAAGGATGTCCTTTACATCGAAGGCAAGGACAGCCACGCTCGCCGGTCAATGCAGACAGTGATCTACGATGCCGCTGTCAAGCTGGCCAAGATCCTGGCACCAATTTTGCCGCACACCATGGGCGAAGTTTGGGGCTACTTGAAGGAAAAGGAAGAAGACGTCTACCTGTCCAACTTCCCTGAAATCGAAGACTACGCTGACGCTGACGACTTGAAGGAAAGCTGGGGCGAATTCATGAAGCTCCGCGACGATGTTTTGAAGGCTCTGGAAGAAGCCCGGGACCAAAAGCTGATCGGGAAGTCCTTTGAAGCCAGCGTAACTGTTTACCCAAGTGAAGAAGCCAAGGCTGCCTTGGACAAGCTGGCTGGGGAAGACTTCCGGGAAATCTTGATCGTGTCCAACTTGGTCGTGGGTCAAGGAGAAGTACCGGCTGACGCCAAGAAATTTGACCAAGCCAGCGTACTTGTCCGCCGGGCCGAAGGCGAAGTTTGCCCACGCTGCCGGATGTACCGGACTGACCTGGGCGCTGACAGCCGCCTGCCGCAATTGTGTGGCCGCTGCGCGTCTATCGTAGCCAGCGACCACCCGGAAGTACTTGAAGAAGGCCTGGACGACTAATGCGGACCGGAGTTGTAAAACAATTTGCCGAAAAAGCAAGTTTCGGCTTTATCGAAGACGATCAAAATCAAAAATCATATTTTGTCTTTTATACTGCCATCAAGGAGGAGGGCTATAAGAGGCTTGAAGTCGGCCAGCGGGTGAGATACCAGCTTGCCCAGGGTAAACACGGCCTGCAGTGCATCAACGTTTACTTGGCCAAAGACTAAGCAAAGGAATGACATATGGATTTAAAGGAAACTGAAATTTCAACGAAGGAGGCTTTCCACGGTGGCTTCATCAACCTGCGCGTTGAAAACGTGATGCTGCCAAACGGGAAAACCGCCTCCAGAGAGCTGGTCGACCACCGGCCTGCCTCTGCGGCCATCTGCATCAACGATGAAAAGAAGATGCTCCTGGTTACGCAATGGCGGGAAGCGATCAAGCAACTGACTCTCGAAATTCCAGCCGGAATGATTGATGCTAGCGACGTGAGTCCCTTGGATGCAATGAAGCGGGAGTTAAACGAAGAAGGCGGCCTGAAAGCCGAATACTGGGAAAAGGTTGCCGAATTCTACACTTCACCAGGATTTTGCAATGAAAAGCTGTACCTCTTCTACTGTGACACGCTTAGTCCAGTGGCCAATAAACTGGACCTGGACGAGGATGAATTTTTGACGGCAGAATGGTACAGCCTTGAAGAGTTAAAGAACCTGTTAACAGAGGGCAAAATTGTCGACGCAAAGACCATTTATGCTATTTCCGTATGGGAAAACATGCTGCTGACCGGTTCAGAAGGTTAGACTATGACAGAGAAACGTTCCGATTACCGCCGCCGCCAGGCAGAGCAAGCAGAAAATGCAAATAGACAGGAAGCAGCTGATTCAGCTGCTTTTCCTGCTTTTAAGCAGGACCAGGAGCAGAAGAACTTGAAAGCAGAAAGGCTGAAAAAAAGGCTGAATTTTGCTATCCTGTTCGTGTGTCTCTTGATCATCCTGGTTTGGGTGATTTTATTGAAATTTTAAACTGAATTGAGGATTACCGATGAAAATTGCAATCGTTGTGCCAATGGCTGAAGAAGCTGAATTTTATCATCAATACTTTTCCTCAGGTAAAAAAGAAATGCTCGGTTCAACTGAATTCGAACATTTTTCCGTTGCCGGCAACGATCTTTACCTGGGCTTGACCGGGATCGGCAAGGTCCAGGCGGCCATGAACCTGACCAGCCTCCTGGTCAAGGAAAAGATTGACCTGGTCATCATGACTGGATCAGCCGGGTCCTTGCAAAAAGAGGTTCAGCGGATGGACCTGGTTCTGCCAAGCGAATTTGCCTACCACGATGCCCACAACACTTTAGCGGGTAATTATGTCGAAGGACAGATCCCGCAGGAGCCAGCCCGCTTTAAGCTGGAAAGCGCGGAAAGAGACAAGTTCAAGGACTTTTTGGCCAAAAAGGGCGTGGCCTACAAGGAAGGCTTGGTCGTGACCGGGGACTCCTTCATCTCCTCCCAGGCGCAAAAAGATGAAATTCTGGGCAATTTCCCAACTGCCCTGTGCGTGGAAATGGAAGGGGCAGCCTTTGCCCAAGTGGCCTACCACTTTAACGTTCCGCTGATCGCCTTGCGGGCTATCTCCGACAATGGGGATGAAGACGCCGACAACGACTTTGCAGCCTTTGTCAGAAAGGTCGGTGCCCAGGCGGCAGAACTGATCGTGGAATACTTAAGGGAGAATGATTTTTAATGAAGCAGGTATATCTTGACAACGCGGCGACGACGCCCATGTCACCGACCGTCATTGACGTGATCACGGATGAAATGGCCAATGACTTCGGCAATGCCTCCAGCACCCACAGCCTGGGCCGGAAGGCCCGCAACAGCGTGGAAACGGCCCGGCACACCATCGCCCAGGCAATAAATGCCAAAGACCAGGAGATTATTTTTACCTCCGGCGGTTCTGAAAGCAACAATACGGTAATTTTTGGCGTGGCGGAAATGCAAAAAGCAGTTGGCCGGCACTTGATTACGACCAAGATTGAACATGAATCAGTTTTAAAGTCCATGCAGCACCTGGAAGAGCTGGGCTATGAGGTGACCTACCTGGACGTGGACAGAGACGGGCATATTTCCCTTGACCAGCTCCGCGAGGCCATCAGACCAGACACGATTCTGGTCTCAGTCATGGCTGTCAACAACGAAGTCGGCAGCATCAACCCCCTCAAGGATATCGGCCAAATCGTCAAGGACAGCCAGGCCTTCTTCCACGTTGACGCTGTCCAGGGTCTGGGCAACATTGATCTGGATGTTGAAGAAATGGGAATCGACTTTATGTCGACTTCAGCCCACAAGGTCAACGGGCCGAAATTCCTGGGCTTCCTGTATGAAAGAGACGGGATCCGTCTGCCAAACCGGATTTACGGCGGCGACCAGGAACTGAAGCGGCGGGCTGGTACGGAAAACGTGCCGGGGATTGCCGGCTTTGGCCAGGCCGTAGCGGAAGTTCAGGCAGAAAGCAAGGCTGACCTGCAGGCCAAGTACACTGATTTCCAAAAGATCATCTTGAACCGGCTGGATGAGAGCGGGGTGGCCTATGAGGTCAACAGCCCCTTGACCGGTCTGGTTTCCCACCATGTCTTAAATCTCCGTTTAAACGGTTTGTCCACTTATGTCCTTTTGGCCAACCTGGACCTGGCTGGCTTCGCTGTTTCAGGCGGGTCGGCCTGCACGGCCGGCAGCCTGACCCCGTCCCACGTTTTGACGGCCATGTTTGGCCAGGATTCACCAAAGGTCAGCGAATCGATTAGGATTTCTTTTGGCCGCTACAACACGGCTGAAGAAGTGGAAGCTTTTGCGGCTGCCCTGGTGAAGGTGGCCCGCAAGCTGCAAGACCGGAAGCGGGAAGACTAAATAGTTGCTTTTTTAAAGGAATGTACTTACAATTAATAAGCGAGGTTTTACTTTATGGCTAATACTGTGATTATCAATGGCGACAAGCGGAAGTTTATGCTTAACCCAGACGTGAAGCTGTATGCGTTGATTGACGCCGGCTTCCAGAAGACCCCCCGGGGTAACTTTGTCTATGAGCACCCGCTTTACAACGAATCGCCTTACAACGCGACGACCAAGCTGAAGATGACCATCAAGAGCGACTTGACCAGCTTGACTATGGTCGTTACGGATCCAAGCGGCCTGAAGAAGGTAAACATTTTTAAAAACAAGCAGCTGGCTCCGACGGTTGAACTTTTGGACTACATCTTGAAGGACCTGGAGGAGCGGAAGATTTTAAGCGAAGTGAAGGATTGATTTAATGGTTGACAATAGCAAGATCAGAGTCGTTGTCGGCATGAGCGGCGGGGTTGACTCCTCAGTTTCGGCCCTCTTGCTCAAGCAGCAGGGCTACGACGTCGTCGGCGTTTTTATGAAGAACTGGGACGACACCAATGATGATGGTGTCTGCACGGCAACTGAAGACTACGAAGACGTCAAAAAGGTAGCCGACAAGATCGGCATCCCTTACTATTCGATCAACTTCGAAAAAGAATACTGGGAGCGGGTCTTCCAGTACTTTTTGAAGGAATACAAGGCTGGGCGCACGCCTAACCCCGACATCATGTGCAACACTGAAATCAAGTTCAAGTCCTTCCTGGAATATGCCCTGGACTTGGACGCGGACTACCTGGCCATGGGCCATTATGCCAAGACCATGGTCGATGAAAACGGGGTAACCCACATGATGCGGCCAAAGGATGGCAACAAGGACCAGACTTACTTCCTGAGTCAATTGACCCAAGAGCAGATCAAGCGGGTCATGTTCCCCCTGCAGGACCTGACCAAGCCGGAAGTGCGGCGGATTGCCGAAGAAGCCGGCCTGGTCAACGCCAAGAAGAAGGACTCAACTGGCATCTGCTTCATTGGGGAAAGAAACTTCAAGCACTTCCTTAGCGAATTCCTGCCAGCCCAAGGCGGGGACATGGTAACCCCGGACGGGAAGGTTGTCGGCCAGCATGCCGGCCTCATGTACTATACGATCGGCCAGCGGCAGGGCTTGGGCCTGGGTTCAACCAAGGAGTCAACCGCTCCCTGGTTTGTCGTGGGCAAGGACCTGGAAAAGAACCAGCTGATCGTGGAGCAGGGCTATGACAGCCCCCGCCTTTACGCTGACCGCCTGCAGGCTTCCGGCATGACTTTCTTTACCGGCAATCCTGACCAGGACACGGAATTTAAGGCAACTGCCAAGTTCCGCTACCGGCAGTGCGATGTCGGCGTTACGGTCAAGTACCACGCGGCCAGCAAGACGGCTGACGTCTACTTTGACGAGCCAGCCCGGGCAGTTACTCCGGGCCAGGCTTTGGTTTTATACAATGGCGAGGAATGCCTGGGCGGCGGAAACATTGACGCTGCCTTCAAGGATGACAAAAAGCTGCAATTAGTTTAATGACAAGGCCAAGTCCCGGCGGACTTGGCCTTGTTCGTGTTTAGCGGGGCCGTCTTTTGCTATAATAAATAGCGATAGTTACGAGAGGCGATAAAAATTATGGAAATATATTTTGTAAGACATGGCAAGACTCAGTGGAACCTGGAGCAACGTTTCCAGGGCGGGCAAGGTGATTCAAAATTATTGCCGGAAAGTTTGGCCGACATTGAGAAGCTGGGACGTTATTTACAAGGGAAGCATTTTAAGGCGGTTTACGCCAGCCCCCTGGATCGGGCTAGAATGACGGCCCAAGGGCTGATTGACGCGGCTGGGATCCGCCTGCCCCTGCACATCGATGAACGCTTGCGGGAAATGAACCTGGGCAAGCTGGAAGGAATGAAGTATGCTGAGGCGGAAAAGCTCTATCCCCAGGAAATCGACAATTTTTGGCACCACCCGGACAAATACGACAATACTGTCGTAGAGGGGGAAAGCTATGAGCATGCCATGGCCAGGGGCCTGGATTTCGGCCGGGAAATGGCCAAAAAATATCCCAAAGCCAGCGACAAGGTCCTGGTGGTCAGCCACGGGGCAGTTCTGTCAGCCATCATGGGGGCGCTTTTAGGCTATGACCTGGCCAATCTCAGACAAAACGGGGTTATCTACAATACCAGCGTTTCAGTCTTGGCAAGCCAGGACAAGGGCCCTGACTTTAAGCTGGTCAAGTGGTCAGACGTTACTCCTTTAGAGCACAAGATGTCAGAAACGGATGGTTTGTAATGGATCAGAAGATCAATCAGCTTTATGAAGAAGGAAAAGTCGACCAGGCGATTCATGCCCTGATTGAAAAAATAGACCATAATCCCCGGGAAACTGCCAACTACCTGCAGCTGGCCACTTACCTCCTGGACCAGGGTAGCGCTGAGCAAGCTCGGGAGCTCTTGACCAAGGCGCGGGGGATCGCGGAAGATCCCCAGGCCTTGACCTATGACCTGGCGGTTTGTGACTACGCCCTGGGCGACTTTGACCAGGCCCTGGCCCGCTTGGCCCAGATTCCGGATGATGACATGACCATGTACCAAAAGGCCCTGGTCTACCTTAAGCTGGGCCAGAGCCAGAAGGCCCTGGCTTATGCCCTGTCGATCAATGAAAGTGACGACCGGGTAAAAGAGCTTATCGGGGACATCTGGCTGGCTTTAGGAGAGCTGGAAGCAGCCCGGGCCAGCTACCTGGAAATTGCTGAAGGGCAGAGAAGCAGCAAGCTGAACTTTTTGCTGGGCCTCACTTATTTCAGCCAGGACCGGGAGCGGGCAGAAGAATTTTTTGCCAAGTCCAAAAAGCAGGATCCCAAATATTACCAAAAAGCCAAAGACCAGTATGAGTCTCTGCTGAAGCTACTGAGCCAGGGAAAGGCAGGGGCTGGGAAAGAATAATAAGGAGCGGGAAATGACCGAGTTTAGCGGTGAAGTAAAAAGCGTTATTTATGAAAACGCGCAAAACATGTACAAGATCTTGCTGGTCGCCGTAAGTCAGCCTCTGGCCGGCTATGACGATGATGAAATCAAGGTGACGGGGACCTTCGGGGACCTGGAGCTTGGCCAGGAATACAGCTTTACCGGTGACTTGGTCACCCACCCCAAGTACGGCTTGCAGTTTCAAGCGACTGGCTGCCAGCCGGCCCTGCCAAAAGAGACTGGCGGGGTGGTCAAGTACCTGTCTTCTGACAAGTTCCCTGGCATCGGGCCCAAGACAGCGGAAAAAATCGTTGACCAGCTGGGCAGCGGGGGCTTAAAGAGTTTGCAGGCTGATCCAGCCTTGATCGCCAAGCTGGATCTTTCCCAAAAGCAAAAAGACAGCCTCTTGTCCGGCCTGGCCCAGATGGACTCTTTTGATGACCTGGCCATGACTTTGGCCAGTTACGGGATTCCCCGCAAGGTGGCCGGCCGCCTTTACCAGAAGTACCATGACCAGACCTTGAAAAAGCTACAGGCCGACCCCTACCTGCCTTTAGGCGAGGTAACCGGCTATTCCTTCAAGCAGGCCGACCACTTGGGAATTGGCTTTGGAATTGCCCTTGATAGTCTGGAGCGGGCTGATGGCAGTATCCTGGCGGTTTTGCTCCAGGCCTTGACCATGGAGGGGGAAACCTACCTGGAACTGGAAGAACTTTTGCCAGCCGCCAAGGAACTGACAAATATAAATTTTGACCGCCTGGCAGAAGCAGTTAACGACCTGCAGGATAAGAAGAAGGTCGTCGTGGAAGAAGGCCGGGCCAGCCTGCTGGCCCCATTTCAAGTGGAAAGCGAGATCGTGACCGACCTGGAAGATCTTTTAGCCAAGGGCAAGGAAACGGACTACCAGGAAAAGGACTTGGACCAGGCCATCAAGCGGGCCGAAAAGAAGCTGGGGATCAGCTATGACCCTGAGCAAAAGCAGGCCATCAAAAACGCAGTAACCAGCCCGGTCTCCATCCTGACTGGGGGACCCGGGAGCGGGAAGACGACCATCATTGACGGGATCCTGCTGGCCTTAAAGGACCTGGCCGACATGGACGAAGAAGAAGCTGAAGAAGCGATTCTCCTGGCCGCGCCAACTGGCCGGGCAGCCAAGCGGATGGGGGAAGTCACCGGCTATCCGGCCAAGACCATCCACCGCCTCTTGGGCCTGGGGATCGACAACAGCGAGGAAATGGAGCTGAATGAATTGGAAGGGGAGATTTTGATCGTCGACGAAATGTCCATGGTCGACATCTACCTCTTTGAAAAGCTGCTCAGCGCCATCAGCAATGTCCGCCACCTGGTCTTTGTCGGTGACAAGGACCAATTGCCATCCGTTGGGGCAGGGAAGGTTTTCGCTGACTTGATCGAGGCGGACTTCATTCCGACCTGCCAGTTGCAGGTGGTCCACCGGCAAAAGGACGATTCAACGATCATTCCCTTGGCCCACGCGGTCAACGAAGGAGCCAACCCGGCTGTTCTCTTGCAAAAGACGGCCAGCTACTCCTTTATTCCTTGCCGGCCCCATGCCGTGCCTAGCGCCGTCGAGCAGATCACCCAGGCAGCCTTAAAGAGCGGCTTTGCGGCTGACGACATCCAGGTTCTGGGGGCCATGTACCGGGGCGACGGGGGGATCAACAGTCTGAATGACACCCTCCAGCGGGTGATCAACCCGGAAAAGGGCAATGATAAAGCAGTTGAGGCCCATGGTGAGAACTTCCGCCTGCATGACCGGGTCTTGCAGCTGCAAAATGACCCGGAGCGGGGGATCTACAACGGCGAGATTGGCAAGGTCGTGGCCGTTGACCCGGAAATGCTAGAAGACGAGGATGACGAAGTCAAGCTTTTGGTCAATTTTGACGGCAAGGAAGTGGCTTACACGCAGGCGGACTTGAATAACCTAACCCGGGCCTATGCCATCACCATCCACAAGTCCCAGGGGTCAGAATTTCCTTTGGTCATTCTCTGCTTAACCATGCAGAACTATATCATGCTCAAGCGCAATCTTTTGTATACGGCCATCACCCGGGCTTCCCAGAAGCTGGTCATGGTCGGAGAAGAGCAGGCTTTTGCCCAGGCCATGCGGGTCAAGGGCAATGAGCGGCGGACCAACCTGGTCTGGCTCTTGAAGGACCGCTTTAAGCCAGAAGAACAAAGTAAGCAAGAGAGTAGTGACTCTAAAGAGAATACTCTGGATAAGGAAGAAAAAGCCGAAGACTACATCTTGACCGGGGCCCGGATCAGCCGGGCGGAGATCTCCCCCATGGTCGGCATGGAGGACCTGGTTCAGGGATGCAAGAACCTGGCGGAAATCGTCCGGACCAAGGGGCCAGGTGCCTAACTTAATAAAGTTTTTGACAGAAAGACTGGCTTGACCGTCTTTCTTTTTTGCCCAAAAATTAAAAAAGTTACTTTTTGTAAGTAAAGTACTGACAAAGGAAGGCAGATGGGGTATCCAGATCGCCCTAGCTATGAAGGCCAAGCTGCCTTACAGCTTCCTGCGCGACCAGATCTACACCCACCCAACCATGAGCGAGGCCTTCAACGACCTCTTCAAGTAGTAAAAAATGCCAAAAGGGCGTAAAAAAAGAACTCCGGAAGGAGTTCTTTTTTGCTATCAAGCTTTATTTCTTTTCGATCAGCATTGGCAGGATCATCGGTCGTCTTTCAGTGCGGGAGTAAAGGAAGTCCTGCAGGTTCTCGACGATCGCCTTGCGGATTTCGCTGTCCTTAGGTTTGTCGCTCTTGGCCATTTCCGTCTTCAAGACATGGTAGACGTGTTTCTGGGCCGCGTTGATCAAGTCCTGGGATTCACGCATGTAGACAAAGCCCCGGCTGAGGATGTCAGGACCAGCCAAGACCCGCTTGTGCTTGTAGTCAACCGTGGCTACGGCTACTACAAGCCCCTCTTCAGACAGGATCTGCCGGTCGCGGACCACGATGTTGCCAACGTCAGCAGCACCGGAAGTGTCGACGAAGACGTCCTTGACGTGGATGTCACCGGCGATTCTGGCCCCTTCAGGGCTGAAGCAGACCACTTCACCGTTCTTCAAGACGAAGGTGTTTTCTGCCGGCACGCCTGCTTGCTGGGCCAGGTGGGCATGGACAACCTGCATCCGGTATTCACCGTGTACCGGGATCATGTACTTTGGCTTGGCTAGTTCGACCATCAGCTTCAGTTCTTCCTGGCCGCCGTGGCCGGAAGTGTGGACATTGTTGACCCGGCCGTGGACCACGTTGGCCCCGCCTTCCATCAGCTTGTTGATTAGCTGGTTAACGCTCAAGGTGTTGCCTGGAATCGGGTTGGAAGAGAAGATCACAGTGTCATGCGGCTTCAACTTGATCTGCCGGTGGGTGCCGTTGGCGATCCGGGAGAGGGCAGCCAGGGGTTCACCCTGGGAACCGGTACAGAGGATCATAACTTTTTCCGGCGGCAGGGAGTTGATCGTTTCAGCATCGACAATCAAGCCTTCCGGCACATCCAGGTAGCCCAGGTCGATCCCGTTTTGGATCCCGTTCTCCATGCTCCGGCCAAAAATCGCCACCTTGCGGCCGGTGTCGATCGCGGCTTGAATAGCGGTTGACACCCGGTAAAGGTTGGAAGCGAAAGTGGCGAAGATGATCCGGCCTTGGATGCCGGTGATGATGTTGTGCAAAGAGCCGGCAACGAAGCGTTCAGACTTGGTAAACTGCGGCACTTCCGCGTTAGTTGAGTCGCTCAAGAGGGCCAAAACGCCTTCTTCGCCCAGCTGGGCCATTCTTTGGAAGTTAGGGGCCGGCTGGTTCATGACTGGGGTCAAGTCGAACTTGAAGTCGCCAGTAAAGACAACCGCGCCCAGCGGAGTGTGGACGGCAATCCCCAAAGTGTCGGGGATTGAGTGGGTGGTTCTGAAGAAGGTCACCTTCAGTTTGTCAAAAGTCAAAACCGTGTCTTCGTGCTCTTCATGCAGCTCGGTCCGGTCCAGGATCCCGTGTTCTTCACACTTGCTCTTGATTAAGGCCAGGGCAAAAGGCGTGGCGTAGACAGGAATTTCCGGAATCTTTTCCAGCAGGAAGGGAATCCCGCCGATATGGTCTTCGTGGCCGTGGCTGACAACCAGGGCCTTGATCTTCTCCCGGTTCTTGACCAGGTAGGAGTAGTCGGAGATAACATAGTTGATCCCCAGCAGCTCATCTTCCGGGAACTTGATGCCGCAGTCCATGATGACGATTTCGTCTTGGTACTGGACGCAGTACATGTTACGGCCGATTTCGTGTAATCCCCCGATCGCGAAAACGGCTACTTCGTTTTGTTTAATCTTCACTGTCAGTTTGGCCAAAGGCAGTCAGCTTGAAGTCAGCGTGTTCTTGTTCGTACTTCAAGGAGTTGCCGGTTAATTCTTGGATGAGCTCGATGTTGTAGGGGGTGTTTTGTTCAACGAGGGCTCTGGCTTGGACAACGTTGTCGGCTTCCATGTAGAGAGTCTGGGTCGTTTCTCTGCGTGGGTTAACGATCTTGTCCTTTTGATATAAAACTTTGTAGATCATAAAAAATCTCCTTATTGTTTAATTGTAATTTGATCTCTGTTTGAGAAATTTTGACAAAAATACTCAATAGCTAATTAAAGTTTAACATAATTAGAAAAACAAGTATAGAAACAGAACTTGCCTATCAAGGAAAAAGAGAACAAAAAAGCCCAAGCCAGGACGAAGCGGGCTGGCTTGGACTCTTGAGCCTAGTAGATGACGATGGTGTCTTCATCCAGGGCAAATGGGTTTTCCTTGTTGATCCGGTCGTAGAAGAGGTGTCCGTTCAAGTGGTCGATTTCGTGGCCGGAGACGATGGCTGGGTAGCCCTTGAGGCGGATGGTCTTTTCCTCGCCGTCAACGGTCCAGTAGTGAATCGTAACCTTGTTTGGCCGCGGAACGTAGCCGTCGATGACCTTGTCAACGCTTAGGCAGCCTTCGCCTTCGCCCAGGCAGGTCTTGCGGACAGATTCAGAGATGATTTCTGGGTTAACGTAAACTTCCTTAAAAATAATTTCACCCTTGTCGTCTGGCACAAGCAGGGCAGCCATAGACACGCCTTCACCAACCTGCGGAGCAGCCAGACCGACCCCGGCCCGGAGCTGGTGCTTGGCGGCAATCTTCGGATCTTGTGAGTTTACCAGGTATTCCATCATGTCATCGGCCAGCTTGCGGTAGTGGTCTGACAAGGGAAAAGTCAATTTTTGCGCAACTTGCCGCAAAACGGGATCGCCGTCGCGGACAATATCTTTCATTAAGATCAATTTGGGTTCTCCTTTTAAAATTATCGCTAATATATTTTTACCACAAAAAGGCCTGCTATGGTTAAACATTCTCTGAAAAGCCTATGTAAACTAAAGGAAATTTGTTGACCAGGCCCAAGAGTGGTTGTACAATAGATGATTGTAAAAAATATAAACTGATTACTTCGGCCAGCCTACTATCTAAGGCTAAAGGGAACTGTGCTTTTGTCACAGTTCTTTTTATGAGGAACGGGGAGGAAACATTTTTGGCAGATCAAAAGAGAAGAGAAAATATCAGAAACATCGCGATCATCGCGCACGTCGACCACGGTAAGACTACCCTGGTTAACCAGCTGCTTAAGCAGTCAGATACTTTACCAGAACACATGAACCTGGAAGACCGGGCAATGGACTCCAACGCCATTGAACGTGAACGTGGGATCACGATTCTGTCAAAGAACACCGCGGTCAGCTACAAGGGCACGACCATCAACATCCTGGACACCCCAGGCCACGCCGACTTCGGTGGGGAAGTTGAACGGATCATGCACATGGTTGACGGTGCCCTGCTTCTGGTCGACGCTTACGAAGGCCCAATGCCGCAGACCCGCTTTGTTTTGCAAAAGGCTCTGGAAGCCGGCGTTAAGCCAGTTGTTGTCGTGAACAAGATCGACCGTCCTGGTGCCCGTCCAGCTGAAGTTCTGGATGAAGTTCTGGAACTCTTCATCGAACTTGGCGCTAACGACGAACAACTTGAATTCCCAGTTGTTTACGCTTCTGCCTTGAACGGTACTTCCAGCTACTCAGACGACCCGGCTGATCAGGAAGAAACCATGGACCCGGTCTTCGACACGATCATCAAGGCCATTCCGGCTCCGCTTGACAACGAAGACGAACCTTTGCAGTTCCAAATCACCATGCTTGACTGGGACGACTACGTTGGCCGGATCGGCGTCGGCCGTGTTTACCGGGGCAAGATCAAGGTCGGCGACGAAGTTACTGTCATGAAGCTTGACGGCTCCAAGCAAAACTTCCGCGTGACCAAGCTCTTTGGTTACTTCGGTTTGAAGAGAAACGAAATCAAGGAAGCCAAGGCAGGCGACATTATCGCCATCAGCGGGATCAACGACATCTTCGTCGGTGAAACCATTGCTTCCAAGGAAAACCCAGAAGCCCTGCCAATTCTGCGGATCGACCCGCCGACTTTGCAAATGGACTTCGTGGCCAATGACTCACCATTTGCCGGCCGGGAAGGCAGCCAGGTTACTCCAGCCAAGCTGGAAGAACGTCTTTTGCGGCAAACCCGGACTGACGTTTCCTTGAAGGTTGAACCAACTGACCAACTGAACGCCTGGACTGTTTCAGGCCGTGGGGAACTGCACTTGTCCATCCTGGTTGAAGAAATGCGCCGGGAAGGCTTCGAACTGCAACTGTCCCGGCCAAAGGTTATCTACCGGGAAGTTGACGGGCAAATGTGCGAACCATACGAAGCTGTCCAAGTTGACGTGCCAGACGAATACGTCGGCTCAGTTATCGACGGCTTGTCCCAACGCAAGGGTGAAATGCAGAACATGGTTTCCAAGGGCAACGGCCAGACCCGGTTGGAATTCTCAGTTCCTTCCCGTGGCTTGATCGGCTACAACAACGAATTCATGTCCGCAACTGGTGGTTACGGGATCATGAACCACACTTTCAGCGAATACAAGCCAGTCGTTAAGAACTGGAACCCAGGCCGGCGCAACGGTGCTTTGGTTTCCATCAACCAAGGGCAGTCAACTACTTACTCCCTGCAGTCAGTTGAACAACGCGGCCAGCTCTTCATCGGTGCCGGCGTGCAAGTTTACGAAGGGATGATCGTTGGTGTATCTTCCCGTGACCGTGACATCGCTGTTAACGTAACCAAGGGAAAGAACCTGACCAACACCCGTGCTTCCGGTAAGGACCACGCTGCGGCCATCAGAACGCCAAAGACTTTGACTTTGGAAGAATCAATCGAATTCTTGAACGATGACGAATACTGTGAAGTAACTCCAGAAAGCCTGCGCCTGCGGAAGAAGATCTTGAACACTTCAGAACGGCAAAAGTTTGACAAGAAGAAGGCCAAGACCAACTAATTGCTAGTTTTTTGCTAAGTCTCTCCCCCTATTTATAGGAGGAGGGGCTTTTTTGTTTTATAATGAAAAGCGACGATTATTTTTAGAAGGGGAAAAACGTGAAGAAAAATAAAGTTGCTGCCACGGCCGCCAAAATAAAAGAGACATTCAAATATTTCGACTACCGGATCTTCATCGTCTACTTGCTTTTGATGACAATCGGGGTGATCGCAGTCTATTCGTCCAGTTCAGAAATCCTGCTGATTAACGGCTTCAAGGCTACGGTTTACGGGCAAAAGCAGCTGCTCTACGCCTTATTTGGGGTATTGATCTGCCTGGCCTGCTACAGCATCAACCTGGACTATTTAAGGCGGGGCAAGCTGCTCTTGTGGCTGCTGGCAATTGTGGCCGGCTTATTGATCTATGTCCGCCTCTTTGGCCAGGCGGTCAACGGAGCAAAGGGCTGGATCAACCTGGGCCCGATCAACATCCAGCCTCTGGAACTTGCCAAGCTGGTTCTGCTTTTGTATCTGGCACGGATGCTGGCTAAAGCCGATGGGCGCTTAGTGCGCGGGCACATCATTTCCCAGCTTTTGCCTACGGCGATCATCGCGGGTTTATTAATGGTCCTGGTTTTGATTGAGCCTGACTTCGGGGGGACAGCTATCCTTTTTTGCCTGGTCTTGATCATGTATTCAGTTTCCGGGATCCCGACCAGCTACGCCCTCTTGAGTATCATCGGCATCACCGTTCTGGTAGTCGGGGGCTTCAGCTTGATCGTGGCCTGGAATCCAAGCTTCTTGCAGGATGTTTACGTCTACAAGCGTTTTATTGCCTTCTTGAACCCATTTAAGACAGCTGCCAATGAAGGGGCCCAGCTGGTCAATTCATATTACGCTATCCATAATGGGGGCCTTTTTGGCTTAGGCCTAGGCAACAGTATCCAGAAGCGGGGCTATCTGCCGGAACCTTACACCGACTTTATTTTGTCGATCATTACCGAAGAAGTTGGCTCTCTTGGCGCATTAGTAGTCTTGGGCCTGCTTTTCTACCTGATGATTTTGATCATGGAGCGGGGGGTCAAGGCCCGATCCCAGTACTCCACCTTGATCTGCTTCGGGGTGACCGCCATTATCTTTTTCCAGACTTTATTTAACGTTGGCGCGGTCTTAGGCCTCATGCCGATCACCGGGGTGACCCTGCCCTTTATCTCTTACGGGGGTTCCTCACTCTGGGTTTTGTCGGCAGCGATCGGCCTGGTCTTAAATGTTACCGCGGAAGAAAAAATCAGACAGGAGGTGCAAGCAGAGGATGAGTATTAACCAAGAATTAGCTGACCAAGAAATTGCCAGCCGGACCAGCTTGATCGTTTACCTGCGCAATGTCAACAACGATCAGTTCAAACTGCGCCGGTTCGGGGACATCGTTTATTTTTCCAAAAAGCTGCACTATTTGATTCTGTATGTCAACAAGGGCGAGGCGGAAGAAACGGCGGACAAGCTGCGGACCTTCAGCTTTGTCAAGAAGGTTGAATTTTCCCAAAATGATGCCCTGGACCTGGACAACCAGAAGATTGAGCAGCAGATCAGTGACATGGCCAAGGAGGCCGAAGAGAAGTTAAATCAGACAGATAAAGAGGATTGGATTAAGTGAGAATTATTTCTGGAAAATACGCCAAACGGAACTTGTTTACCCTCAAGAGCCAGAAGACCCGGCCGACCAGCGACAAGGTCAAGGAATCCTTGTTCAACTCCCTGGGCCAGTTTTTTGCTGGAGGAGAGGTCCTGGACCTGTACGCGGGCAGCGGGGCTTTGGGGATTGAGGCAGTTTCCAGAGGCTGTGAGCATGCGGTTCTGAACGACGTCAGTCGGCCTGCCTGCCAGATCATCAGGAAAAACGTGGACTTGACCAAGGAGCCGGACCGCTTTGAGGTCTTCACTATGCCGGCGAAAGTGGCCTTGAAGGTCTTCGCTGACCAGAAAAGGAAGTTTGACCTGGTCTTTTTGGACCCGCCATATGCCAAGCAGCAGATGGTCAAGGACATGACGGCTCTTGCTTCCCTGGGCCTGCTTAAGCCGGGGGCAAAAATTGTCGTGGAAACTGATGAGCAGACGGACTTGCCGCCGGTTGCCGGCTTTGACCTTTTGAAAGACCACCATATGGGCAAGACGATCGTAAGAATTTACCAGAGGGCAGAATAGATGACGACAGCGCTGTTTCCGGGGAGTTTTGACCCCATTACCAACGGGCACATGGATACAATTGAGCAGGCGGCGAAGGTCTTTGACCGCCTCTTGGTCGTAGTGATGACCAACAGCTCAAAAAAGGCGCTTTTTACGCCGGATGAGCGGGTGGACTTGATCAAGGACGCGGTAAAAGAATACGGCCTGGCCAATGTCGAGGTCCTGGCCCGGCCCGGCCAGCTGACGGTTGACCTGGCTAAAGAGCTGGGGGCCGGGCTTTTAGTCCGCGGGGTCCGCAACAGCAGCGATTTTCTCTATGAGCAGCAGATCGCCCAGCTGAACCGGGACCTAGCCCCGGACCTGCCGACTGTTTTGTTTATGGCTGAGGCGGCCAACAGTGCTTTGGCATCGAGCATGCTGAAGGAAATTGCCATGTTTGGCGGTGAGCTGGACCGCTTTTTGCCTAAAAAGGCTGCCAGAGCCTTGAAGGAGAAGCTGCAAAGTGAAAGTTAAGAAAGACGGACAAAGCAAGAAGTGGCGCCGGGCCCTGGTCGGCTTGTTTGCGGTTATCCTGCTGGCCCTGGTCCTGCTCTTGCCAACCAAATACGTGATTGAGGCGCCCGGGGATGCCCTGCCAGTCAGCAATTATTTAAAGACGACCGGGGTTAAGGCTAAAAACGACCTCTACTTCGTGACCGTGAGTGAGCGGCGGGCGGTTTTGGGCGACTATTTATGGTCCTTTACCCAGCCTTATGAAGACCGCCTGACCATGGATGAGGTAACCGGGGGTTCAAGCACGGAGCAATATGAACAGCTGCAGGAATGGTACATGCAGACCAGCCAGCAGACGGCCATCTATTACGCGGCCAAGAAGGCCGGGCTTAAACCCAAGTTGAAATACCAGGGCGTATATGTGATGGACCTGCAGTCCACTTCGAGTTTTAAAAAGAAGCTCTTGATCGGGGACACGATCGTAGCAGCTAATGGGCACAAGTTCAAGTCTGTTCAGAGCTTTATGAGCTACCTGCAGAAGCAGAAGATCGGGCAGAAGGTGTCGATCACGGTTTTGCGGTCTGGGAAGAAGCAGACTTTTACCGGAAAAATCGTCAAGGTTAAAGGCACCGGTAAACCGGGTATCGGGATCAGCATGGTGGAAAGAGTCAAGGTGGAAGTCAGCCCGAAGACGACGATTAGCACGGGCGACATTGGCGGTCCGTCAGCTGGTCTGATGTTCTCCCTGGCCTGCTACCAGAACTATACTGGCAAGGACTTGACCAAGGGCGACAAAGTAGCCGGGACGGGGACGATCGACGCAAACGGCAAGGTCGGCATTATCGGCGGCGTGGACAAGAAGGTTGTCGCCGCGGATAAGGAAGGGGCAGAAGTATTTTTCGCCCCAACTGATCAGACCGGGGTCAAGAAGTCCCAGACCAACTACGCGGTGGCCAAAAGAACGGCCAAGAAGCTGGGTACGAAGATGAAAATCGTGCCGGTGGCAACTTTTGACGACGCCTTGAAATACCTGCAAAAGCATTACAAAAAAATTGAATAGTTAAGAAGAGAACCGAAGGCAGCCTTCGGTTCTCTTTTTGCCTCAGTAATTTTTCTTTTCTCTTTTTTCTTTTCTCTTTTTTTCTTCTTTATTGGGAAAAAAGACCATTTTTGGCGTACTAGTTATTGAGGTGATAAAAGTGAATCAGTCAAACGAAAAAACGGAAGGCAAGCAGAAGCTGCAGGACCTGCTTGCCTGGCTTATGGACAAGAAAATGTACATTGTAATCGTCTTGCTGGCGGTCGGGGGCTTTTACTATGCCAACCGGCAGCCGGCTGCTGACAATTCTGCTCTTTTGTCCAGCAGCCAGAGCATGGAGGCTAGCGGGCAAAGCCTGCAAAGTTCCAGTGTCAGTTCAGTGGCAGCCAGCACCAGCTCAGCGGCTTCTGCGGCAAACGCTGAAGTAGTCTGCGATATTTCAGGAGCAGTCAAGCACCAGGGGGTCTACCGATTGAAAAACGGAGCCCGGCTGGAAGACTTGATTGAAAAGGCCGGTGGCTTGACCAAGGATGCCCAATTGAAGGCCATCAACCGCAGCCAGCTTTTAAAAGACCAAGACAAGATCTACATCCCCGGCAAGGGGGACAAGGCGGAAGCAGCCCAGACCGCTAACTCCGCTGCAGCATCCGCTCCGGCTTCTTCTCCTTCTGCATCAGCTTCATCCTCATCAGTCTCTTCTTCAACTTCCGGGGCGGCTTCTGGTGACTTGATCAATTTGAACACGGCTACAGCCAGCGATCTGCAGAAGCTGAACGGGATCGGGGAGAAGAAGGCCGAGCAAATCATTGCCTACCGGCAGGAAAAAGGGTCTTTTAAGAGCATTGACGAGTTGAAAGAGGTGTCGGGAATTGGCGACAAGACCTTCGCGGCAATTAAGGACCAGCTTACAATCTAGCCTGCAAGCCGGCTTTTACTTTCTTTTGGCCTTGGCCAGCGTCAGCTTGTGCGGGATCTTCCAGTTGCAAAAATGGGGGAAGCTTTTTGCCCTGGCCGCCTTGCTCTACTTGCTCTTTTTGCTCAAGGATAAATATGGCAGTTTGTTTAAACTCGCCCTGGCCTTCTTGCTCTTATTGACTTTGGTCCTGGCTAAGGATCAGGTTAAGCCGGGGGAGCCGGCAGGCGACATCCGCTTGTACCCCGACCAAGTGAAAATTACCGACGGCTGGCTGAGCGGGCGGGGGCAGACGGACACGCAGAAAGTGCAAGTTTACGGGCCGGCAAGCCGGGAGGCCCTGGCCTTGCTGGAAAACGGGCAAAGCATCGACTTAACTGAAGTTAGCGGAGCGGTCAGTGAAATAGAGCCAGCGACCAATCCCGGCCAGTTCGACTACCGCCGCTATTTGGCCAGCCAGCATGTCTACCGGCAGGTCAAGCTGGCTCATTATCAAGTCAAGCTGGCTCCGGCTAGTCTTCTTATCCGCCTGCATGGCCTCCGCTGGAAAATTCAAGCTTATCTGAAGCGCCTGCCCCGCCTGTTGGCCTTTTTTGCCAGTGAACTGCTGCTAGCAGAAAATCCGGCTGGGGACAACCAAGCCAACTTGAATACCTACCGGGACCTGGGGGTTATCCATATCTTGAGCATTTCGGGGATGCATGTGGGCATCTACGTCTTTGCTCTGGCGGTTTTCGGTAGCTGCCTGCACATGACCAAGGAGGAAGTTTTTGCCGCTTCCTGCGGCCTGCTGGCCTTTGAGGTCTTCTTGAGCGCGGGCCAGCCGGGTTTTATCCGGGCGACTCTCAGCTATGTTTTTTCAGCCGGATTAGCCTTTAAGGGCCGGCGGCTCGGCCGGGCTGACCTGTTGGGCTTGACTTATTGCTGCCAGCAGCTTTTTACTCCCCGCCTTTTGCTGGAAACCGGCGGGATCTTGACCTATGTATTAGCCCTGGGCCTGGTCTTGACGGCGAAATTGCCAGACTGCAAGCAGGCCTTTTGGCTGAACGGCCTGCTGACGCCTTTTTTGCTCTACTTTTTCTACCAGGTCAATGTCTGCACGATTTTTTACAATATTTTGGTCGTGCCCTATTTCAACTATATCGTCATGCCCATGACCGGCCTGGCCTTGCTGGCTCCGCCGGGTCTAGCGGCTTTTTTTGAAAAAATCCTGGAGGCGGCGGAAGGGATGCTGGCTAATGTGGCGAAAACCGGCTTTGGCCAGCTGATCTATGGCCAGGTCAAGGCCTGGCAGCTGGCCTTGCTTTTTGCCTTGACCTTCCTGTATCTCATCACGCGGAAAAAGAAATACCGCCATATTCTGGCGGCGGTCTATCTCTTAATTTTTGTCAGCATCCATTTTCCCTTGGAAGGGCAGGTCTCTTTTATCGATGTGGGTCAGGGCGACAGCATTCTTTTAACGACGCCCATCCGCCGCCGGGTCTACTTGATCGATACCGGGGGCAAGTTGACTTTTGGTAAAAAGAAACAGAGCCAGCCCCAGATCGACCGAATTACCATTCCTTTGCTTAAAGCCCAGGGAATCAGCCGGATTGACGGGGTCTTCGTCAGCCACCAGGATGCTGACCATGTTGGTGACCTGGGCCCCTTGCTCGAGGAAATGCCGGTCAAACGTCTATATATGGGAGCAGGTCTTATTCAAAATCCAAGCTTTAGGGCCAGGATAGCCGGCCGGGTAGAGAAGACCAAGATGGTTGAGCTAAAGGCGGGGATGGAGGTAAAAGAAGCGATCAACTTCCAGGTTCTGCACCCGGAAGTAGCGGGAAAAGGGGAAAATAAGGACTCCTTGTCGCTCACCTGCCGCCTGGCTGGGAAAAGCTGGGCCTTTACCGGGGACCTGGACCAGGCAGGTGAGGGGGCAATCATTAAGAAGTTTCCCGATTTAAAAATTGACTACTTCAAACTTGGCCACCACGGCAGCGATACTTCCTCTTCAACTGTCTTTTTGCAGGCAATCCAGCCAAAATTAGTCTTTATCTCTGCTGGCCGGAACAACCGCTACCACCACCCCAAGCCGGAAACCTTAGCCAAATTGCACCAGCTGGGGATTCCCTATCTCAATACCCAAACGGAGGGGATGATCAGCTGGCATTACGGCATTAGGGAATACTTCAGCAGTTTTCTGGAAGGGCGGCGGGTGTGTTATCATTATTAAAGAATTTACTTTTAGAGGGAGGAAAGCGGCTTGCCAAATTTGATATCCCTGTTTCCTAACAGCCAGGCGGGAAACCCGAATGTCCTGCTGCAGGGACCGGATGCTTTTTTAAATGACTATCTGGCCCATAACTATGTCCAGCAGGCAGCCTTTCAAGGCCTGGAGAAGGTGACGGTTGACTGCGAGAGCGACCCGCTGGACGACTTGATCGCGGCCTTGGCGGAAGCCAGCCTCTTTAGTCAGCAAAAATTAGTCTTAGTCAAGAACCCCATCTTTTTGACGGGGAAATTCCCGGCCAAGTACAAGCAGCAAGGGGACCAATTGCTGGAAATCTTCAGTCACCTGGACCAGATCGACGACGTGATCGTTTTAGTCGCCAGCTATGAGAAGCTGGACCGGCGCAAGAAATTGACCAAGCAGGTGGAAAAGAGCTTCAATACGGTCTCTACCGCGGTCAAAAGCTATGAAAGCGGCCGGGTCATGCAGGCCTTAGTCAAGGCTGAAGGCTACCGCTTTGGCAGGGGGGCTATGGACTTGCTCATGGAGAGAAGCGACCAGGTTTTGGACGCGGCCCTGGGCAACTACAACAAGCTCAAAGCCATCAGCGACGGCCAGGAAATCAGCCGGGACCTGGTGGACCGGAATATCGACCTCAGCCTGGACCAGAACGTTTTTGCTATTCTGGAGGCTGCCTTAAGAGGGGACTACCAAGAAGCCATCGACCGCCTGGACGGGCAACTGCGGGAGGGGACATATCCCCTGCAGCTGGTCGCGGTCTTTTTCAGCCAGGTTGAATTTTTGCTCTGCGTGAAGGTGATGGGACAGAGAAGGCGGAGTGAAAGCGAGATCACCAAGGAATTGTCCGCCCACCCTTACCGGGTCAAGACAGCCTTGAAGTCCAGGGCGAAGGTCGACCAGCTGAAGAAGATGCTGGCTCAGCTGATCCAGCTGGACTACCGCTACAAGAGCGGGGTCTACCAGGGCAGCCGCTTTTTGAAGGCTTTTATCCTGACCTGCTAGGGAAAAAGAGAAATAGAATACAGAAAAAAGGCAAAAGAAAAAGAGCGGGAAACGGATTGTTTCTCGCTCCTTTGTTGATTGCTAGTTTAATTACTTAGCAAGCTTAGCCAAACGACTCTTGTCACGGTTAGCCTTGTTCTTGTGGATCAAGCCCTTTGAAGCAGCCTTGTCCAATTCACGGATAGCAGCAACGTGTAATTCGGAGGCGTTGTCCGCACCAGCAGCTTGAGCAGCCTTAAACTTCTTAACGGCAGTTCTCATAGTGCTGAGTTGAGCAGCATTGCGTTCGTTAGCAACAGCTTGAGTCTTAACACGCTTGATAGCAGATTTGATTTGTGGCATTAGGTTCACCTCCAATAACTGATTGAAATTCACTAAATTATTATACTGAAAGCCAGCGCCAGATGCAAGAAGAAATTTTACTTGCTTTTTCTAAAAAATCGGGTATGATTATATTTGTTATGTGAACCCCGGACGTTGTCTTTACGTTTCACCTAACGGCTGACGCTGTCCGGGGCAATTTTTTATAAAGAAAGGTGCAGAAACATGGCAGTTTCAAAAGAAAGAAAGAACGAAATCATCAAGGAATACGCAACCCACGAAGGCGACACTGGTTCCGTAGAAGTTCAAGTTGCTGTTTTGACTGAAGACATCAACAACTTGACTCAACACATGCGTGAACACTCACACGACCACCACTCATACGTTGGTCTGTTGAAGAAGATCGGTCACCGTCGTAACTTGCTCCGCTACTTGCAAGAAAACGACTTGGAACGTTACCGTGCTTTGATCGCTCGTTTGGGTCTGCGTCGTTAATCAAAGACCTACCAAGAGGCTGGGATTTCCCGGCCTCTTTTCTTTTTTCTATTTTCAGCTTCATTTTTCTTTCTTTTCCTTTGCGGGCTTAGTGACTATCATGCTCATGCCCTTTATGTTAAAATTAAAAAGATTATAAGCGTTTTGATCGACAGATCCATATAAAGCATCTATCAGACAAAGAATTGATTTAACATGATTACGAAAAGGAGAGCTTTATGTCAGACAAGTTAAAAATAATGGTTCTAAGCGGGGTCCGCGAGCAGGGCAAGAACATGTTTGCCGTTCAGGTGAACGATGAAATCTTTGTTTTGGACGCCGGCCTCAAGTACCCGGACAGTTCATTGTTCGGGATCGATGTGGTAATTCCGGACATGGAATTCTTCAAGCAATACGGCGACCAAGTGGCGGGGATCTTCTTGACTCACGGCCACGCTGACTCCATCGGGGCCCTGCCATACATTTTGCGGGACTGGGATATTCCGGTTTTTGGTTCAAAACTCACCATTGAACTGGCCAAGATTGACGTGCAAAGAGAAAACAAGCGGCGGAACAACCAGCTGTTCAACGTCATTGACGCCGATACGGAAATCGACTTCAAGAATGCCAGCGTGTCCTTCTTCCACACCACTCACTCAGTGCCAGACTCTTTGGGGATCGTCATCCATGCTCCCCAAGGGCAGATCGTCTACACCGGTGACTTTAAGTTTGACCCCTCAGCCCGGCCAGCTTACCGCACTGACATGACCCGGCTGGCTGAAATCGCGGAAAACGGCGTTCTGGCCCTTTTGCCGGACTCATCCAACGCGGAAGCGGTCTTCCCGAATGCCAGCGAAAATGAAGTTGGTGCTTACATCACCAATGTCTTCAGAAATGCCAAAGGCCGGATCATCGTGGCCGGTAAGGCTTCCAACCTGAACCGGGTCCAGCAGGTCTTTAACGCCGCTGCTGCTACCGGCCGCCGGGTCCTTTTGACTGGCCGGGACGTGGCTAAGATCGTCCACACGGCCATGAAGCTGGGCTATCTGGAAGTGCCAGACGGGCTTTTGATGAAGGTCAAGGAACTCAAGGACGTGCCGGATGAAAAGACGGTCATCCTGGAAACCGGCCGGATGGGTGAACCGCTCCAGTCCCTGCAGAAGATGGCCAACAACCGCCACCGGATGATTACCATCCACGAAGGGGACCTGGTATTTATTGCCACGACTCCGTCTCACGCCGTTGAAACCACGGTGGCTATCACCAGTGACATGGTTTACCGGGCAGGCGGCACGGTTATCGAACTTGGCCGCAACATGCACACTTCCGGCCACGCGACTGGCCGGGACCTGCAGACCTTGATCGACCTCTTGAAGCCGCGGATTCTGGTACCGGTCATCGGGGACTACCGGCTTTTGGAAGCAGTCAAGGACTTAGCCGTTGAAACCGGGATGGACCCGGACGACGTCTACATTACCCAAAACGGGGACTGCCTGGAATACGACACCAAGCGCGGCCAGTTCTTCCGCGGGGATGCCGTGCCGGGTGAAGACACGATGATCGATGGCTCCGGGGTTGGCGACGTGGGCAACATTGTTTTGCGCGACCGGGAAGTTTTGTCAGATGACGGGATCTTCATCGCGGTAGTGACGATTGACCGCAAGAAGAAGAAGATCGTGTCTGAACCGCAAGTCACCAGCCGGGGCTTTGTCTACATCAAGGCCAACCACAAGCTGATGAATGACTCTATCCAGGTCATTAAGGACTCTATCCAGGCCAACTTTGAACACAAGAAGTTTGACTGGACTGAGCTCAAGCAAGACATGCGCTCCAGCCTGGAGAAGTTCCTTTACAAGCAGACCAACCGCCGGCCAGTTGTTTTGCCAGTCGTTATGGAAGTCAACCAGAACCGGCACCGGGCAATGCAGAAGAAGGCCGAAGACGCGGCTGAAGGCTCTAAGGAAAAGCCGGTTAAGAAGAACAACCGCAAGAAGCAGACCAGGCCGGCAAACAAGTCTGCTAAGACTGGCAAGAAGCTAGCCGCTAAGGGCAAGAAGCCGGTAAACAAGAATAAGAAGAAGGACAGCAAGGCCGATGACAAGCGTTAGCCAAGAGAACCTGCGGAAATTGGCCATAGAGGCTGAAGCAGGAGGAGACTACCAGGCTGCCTGCGGACACTTGGAGGAGGCCCTGAGACTGGGCTTTGACGAGGACCTGGCCCTGGACTTGTCCCGCCTTTTGCGCTTAAACAAGGAAGAAGATCAGGCTTATGCCCTTATCAAGGCACTGCCTGATCTTTTTTCCCGGGATAAAGTGTTGGAAGAGTATGGACAAGTCCTGGCGGCCAATAATTTTTTGATCGAGGCTCTCCAGGTCAAGCATTTGACTGAGGGAGAGGTCGACTTCCCGGTTTTGCCAGCAGACAAAAAGGAAGAAGAGAAAATCCTGCTTGCTTTCAGAAAAAAGCAGGCTGTCAGCCAAGGCCAGTATGAGCAGCTTTTGAAGCTGGATTTGCCGACTTACCTGGCCTTTGCCAGAAGCCTTTTGCTGGATCCTTTGGCCAATTACGCTTTGCGCCTGGCGGTTTGCGAGGACCTGGTCAAGCTGGGGGTTAAAGAAGAGCTGCAGGTTATGATCCTGGGGGAATTGAAGAGTTTTGTGCCAGCAGAAACAGCTTTGCTCAAGCAGGACCCTGTCTACCGGGAATTTATCGCTTCTTTGGCTAGCCGCTATCAAAACCGCCCTAGCGAATTGCCCTTGATTCTGGCGGAAGGGAATTTCGCTTTTGGCCAGCTTTATCCCTGCCAGGGAGATTACGTGACTAATCCCGATGCCTTTGCCCGGGACTTGACTGGCTTCTTGCGGCAAAAGCGGGGCGGGGAGAGCCAGGATTTGCTGGAAAAAATCTATCAGAAAAATAGTGATTAATCTTTTTGCAAATCACTTTACTTTTTGCCGGCATTTAGTATAATCATTTTTGGATATTTTCAAGAAGTTGCGCTATTGCTACTAGCGTACTTCTTAGGAAAGTAGTACAATATTCAACAGAGAATCATCCGTTAGTTTTGTCTCAACGGACTTCTTGTAAAATTTCAGGAGGGTCATTTTAATGGCAGAAAAAGAACATTACGTTAGAACTAAGCCACACGTTAACATTGGTACTATTGGCCACGTTGACCACGGTAAGACTACTTTGACCGCAGCTATCACTACTGTGTTGGCTAAGAAGGGTTTGGCACAAGCTGAAGATTACTCACAAATCGACGCAGCTCCAGAAGAAAAGGAACGTGGTATCACTATCAACACTGCCCACGTTGAATACGAAACGGAAACGCGTCACTACGCACACATCGATGCCCCTGGCCACGCCGACTACGTTAAGAACATGATCACTGGTGCCGCACAAATGGATGGTGCTATCCTGGTTGTTGCTGCTACTGACGGTCCTATGCCACAAACTCGTGAACACATTCTGTTGGCTCGTCAAGTTGGTGTTCAATACATCGTTGTATTCCTGAACAAGACTGACTTGGTTGACGACGACGAACTGGTTGACTTGGTTGAAATGGAAGTTCGCGACCTGCTGAGCGAATACGATTTCCCTGGCGATGACATTCCAGTTGTTCGTGGTTCTGCTTTGAAGGCTCTGGAAGGTGACCCTGAACAAGAAAAGGTTATCCTGCACCTGATGGATGTTATCGACGAATACATCCCAACTCCAAAGCGTCCTACTGACAAGCCATTCATGCTGCCAATCGAAGACGTCTTCACTATCACTGGTCGTGGTACTGTTGTTTCCGGTCGTATTGACCGTGGTACCGTTAAGGTCGGCGACGAAGTTGAAATCGTTGGTCTGAAGGACGAAATCCTGAAGTCTACTGTTACGGGTGTTGAAATGTTCCACAAGACGCTGGACCTTGGTGAAGCCGGGGACAACGTTGGTGTTCTGCTGCGTGGTATCGGCCACGACCAAGTAGAACGTGGTCAAGTTCTGGCACAACCAGGCTCCATCCAAACGCACAAGAACTTCAAGGGTGAAGTCTACGTTATGACGAAGGAAGAAGGGGGCCGTCACACGCCATTCTTCTCCAACTACCGTCCACAATTCTACTTCCACACTACTGACGTTACGGGTACGATCGAACTGCCAGATGGTGTAGAAATGGTTATGCCTGGGGACAACGTTACGTTCACTGTTTCCCTGCAAAAGCCAGTTGCCATTGAAAAGGGTCTGAAGTTCACGATTCGTGAAGGTGGCCACACTGTTGGTGCCGGTGTCGTTTCTGACATCCTGGACTAATTTCAAATTAGTGCAATTAATCAAAGAGCAAGCAGATTTCTGCTTGCTCTTTTTTTGGATCTTTGTCAAATCAGATTGGTGAAGATCAATTCCCTGCTTCAAAAATGAAGTGGGGAATTTTTTTAGGTACGGATAC